>ERZ773168.252-NODE-252-length-55610-cov-22.348339_pt1 | contig 55610 bp, 59 predicted proteins | sample MGYA00511261_ERZ773168 | MGnify/ENA primary metagenome ERZ773168 (study PRJEB29015, sample SAMEA2737855) | human gut metagenome | biome: human gut; feature: human-associated habitat; material: faeces | place: China | collected 2012 ... | reverse complement strand
GAATGCCTTTTTTCCGGCAAAGTTAAATTGATCAATTGTCATAATACTCTATTTTATTTAAAAGTGTTACTAATTTCTTTTTAGTGAGCGCAAAGTTAGCATTTATTTCTTTTTTTTGCTATGAAACCGTTGTTTATTCTTTGTCTTTGCCGCTCTCTTTGCTAACTTTATATTTCTGGCAGTAATATTTGCACATTAATTGCAAACCGCAGGTATCACATTGTGGAGTACGTGCCTGGCATACATAGCGACCGTGCAGGATAAGCCAGTGGTGAGCTATGGGGATGTCTGTTTCCGGTATATGTTTTACCAATTCTTTTTCGACACTGAACGGAGTTGTACATTTATCTGATACGAGACCCAGGCGATGGCTGACGCGGAACACGTGTGTGTCTACTGCCATAGCCGCTTTATTGAAAACAACGGATTGGATGACATTGGCTGTTTTGCGGCCTACGCCGGGCAGTTTTACCAGTTCTTCAAGGGTATCGGGTACCTCACTGTTGAATTCTTTCACCAACATCTGTGCCATGCCTACAAGATGTTTAGCTTTGTTGTTGGGATAGGAGACGCTGCGGATATACTCGTATACCACGTCGGGAGTAGTAGCGGCGAGTGCTTCGGGAGTAGGGAAGTCCCGGTAAAGGGCGGGGGTAATCATATTGACGCGTTTGTCCGTACATTGTGCAGAGAGAATAACTGCTATCAACAGCTCGAACGGATTGTCATAATGCAACTCTGTTTCGGCTACGGGAACGTTCTCCCTAAACCAAGCAAGGATTTTTTCATAACGCTCTTTCTTTCTCATCTTAATTTGTTTTTATGATAGTGAGGAGATACTTTCAGATTGAAATAGAAGATGGAGATAACCGTGAGGCAGGCTCCGAAAAAATATGCCATATCGAATGAGGTAATCTGTGCGATATAACCTCCTGCTGTCAGACCTATACCAATGCCTACATCCCATGAAGTCAGGTAGGTAGAGGTGGCTGTTCCGCGCTGGTTGTTGGGGGCCAGGTTTACGAACAGCGTATTGAAGGCGGGGAACATCGTCCCGAAGCCTACTCCCAATAGGAGGGCAACCATAAAAAACAATATGTTTGTCAGTTCCGGGACGGTCTTCATCAGTAGTCCGCAAGCGGACAATATGAAGAAACAGCTACATACCAGATATAGTCCTAAAGTTATGACTTGGGTGATACGTCCTTTATCCACTTGTTTGCCGGAGAACATACGGGACACTGCCATGCCGACGGCCATAAAAGTAAAAAACAATCCGGAATTCAAGGTAATTCCTATTTCTTTGGCATACATGGCTACATAAGTGCTTGTCATGCCATATGGTATGGAGAGCAATAGCAGTGCGATTCCTGCCGGGATACCTTTCAGCAGCACAAAGCGGTCCAATGAGATAGGTTCTCGTTTGACTGGTTGTTTGGGTGGGGTCTTGACGAGGCATGCGGCAACAAAACCGATAGTTCCTGATATGAGCGAGCAGGCAAAAATCGTTTCAAAGGAATATATGTCATGCATGAAAAGACCAATCATCGGGCCGAAGCTCATGGCTGTATTGTTCATCAGTCCATAATATCCTACGGCTTCGCCGCGACGGGACGAAGGGGTAATGTCAATCACAATTGTATTTCCCGCTACGGTCACCATTCCAAATGCAAGGCCGTGGACAACCCGCAACATGATGAATAAAGATAGGACTCCCGCTAACATGTAACCTGCGAAAATGGTGATAAAGATGAAGTATGCCACCAGATAAAGAGGCTTGCGGGCTAGCGTGTCGAGCAGGTATCCCGAAAACGGGCGTATGCAGAGCGAGGCAATGGTGTAGCATGACAAGATGACACCTACTGCTGCATTTCCGGTATGGAATACCTCAGTCAGGTAGAATGGAAGAACCGGTAGTATCAGATAAAAGGCAAAATACAAAAGGAAATTGGCAGCCAGGATAAGGCAATAGCCGGAAGTTACAAGTTTGTCTTTTGCCATAGCGAAAAATAGTGGTTAGCGATGAGTGGTTAGCGATGAGTGATTAATGATATGCTGAAAATGCGCAACTTATTAATCACTAATCACTAGCCGTTATTCACTATATTTAGTAAGCGCTCTCGAATTCTTTCAGGAAGCGTGTGTCATTTTCAGAGAACATACGAAGGTCTTTCACCTGGTATTTCAAGTTGGTGATGCGTTCTATACCCATACCCAGGGCATACCCGCTATACACTTTACTGTCTATTCCGTTCAGCTCCAATACATTCGGATCTACCATACCGCATCCCAGAATTTCTACCCAACCCGTATGTTTGCAGAAAGGACAACCCTTGCCGCCGCAGATGTTACAGCTGATGTCCATTTCGGCACTCGGCTCGGTGAAGGGGAAGTAGGAAGGACGCAGACGAATCTTGGTGTCACTGCCGAACATCTCTTGAGCAAAGAGCAATAAGGCCTGCTTCAAGTCAGTGAAAGACACATTGCGGTCTACGTATAAGGCTTCTACCTGATGGAAGAATGCGTGTGCACGGTAGCTGATGGCTTCATTACGGTATACACGTCCCGGACAAAGCACGCGGATAGGAGGCTGTGTAGTCTCCATAACACGGCTTTGCACGCTGGATGTGTGTGTGCGAAGAATGATGCTGTGCGATACGTTTTCTGTATCATTTTCGATGAAGAATGTATCCTGCATGTCGCGTGCCGGATGGTCTTCGGCAAAATTCATGGAGGAGAATACGTGCCAGTCGTCTTCCATTTCCGGTCCATCGGCGATATTGAATCCCATACGGGCAAATATATCGATGATTTCGTTTCTCACGATGGAGAGCGGATGGCGGGTTCCTAATTCTATCGGGTAGGCTGAACGGGTCAAGTCAATATCGTCACAGCCGGTATCTTGGCTTTCGAACTGTTCTTTCAAAGCGGCAATCTTTTCTTGTGCTTTGTTTTTCAGTTCGTTCAAGCGCATACCCACCTCTTTTTTCTGTTCGGCGGCTACATTGCGGAAATCTGCCATCAAGTCATTGATGGCTCCTTTTTTACTGAGGTACTTGATGCGGAGTGCCTCTAATTCCTCGGCGTTAGCGGCTTTCAGCGCCTCTACTTCCTGCAGAAGCTGATTGATTTTAGCTATCATATCGTTGTTATCTTATTTATTTTCTAAGTTAAAAACGGTGCAAAGATACAATATTATCATTGTTTTGCCTCCACTTGGGGAAGATAATTTGGTATCAGTGGTACAAAATTTTATGTGAAGAAGAAATGATAGAGGATGGGAGAAAAAATGATATATATGTAAAAGTCTTCATATTGTTTATGGAAAAAACATAAATGAGCGTTGTTTAGTGACTTTTAAAATATACTTTTCGTATCTTTGCGCCCCGTTTACTGTTCTATGGAGGTAGAACAAACTGGCGGTTGGTATTTATTAACATACGTCAAAGAGAGAGAGTTAACGGAGTAATTGTTGCATTAAAGTTAGAGTTTGAATTGATGAAATTGAAGACAATCCTGCCAGTCGTGGCAGTTGCGGGAGTACTCATGTGTGAGCCTGCCGTATTGTTGCATGCCGGTACATCTGATTTTGCTTCTCCCGAAGCTATGGGATGGTTCCGTAAGAAAAAGAAGAGTGAAACCAAGGACAGCGTTCAATCCAAGAGCGACTACGAAAAATTGACTGGTTCCGATGCTATTGCCCGCAAGGGAATGTTCAATGTTTACCAGAAGAAGAGCGATTATTACTTTGAAGTGCCGGCAAGGCTGTTGGGACGTGATATGCTGGTAGTAAATAAATTACAACGTGTGCCTTCCGAACTGAATGAGGCGGGTGTGAACCGTGGTACGAATTACGAAAATCAGATGGTGCGTTTTGAATTGGACAAGGCTGCCAACAAGCTGTTGGTACGTCAGAGCCGTCCTCTTCCGTTGGCACCGGACGAGGATGCCATACGGCAGTCCGTACTGGATAATTATATTTCTCCGCTGATAGCCGGCTTCAAGATAGAGGCATTCAATAATGACTCTACCATGATAGTGGTCAAGGTCAACGATATTTATGATGGTACGGAGACGAGTATCAATAATGTCTTTACGAATATCAACCTGGGAACTTCGGCCATCAAGAATCTCTCCCGCATTTTATCTATCAAAGCTTTTGAGAACAATGTGGTAGCTACTTCCGAGCTGACAACTAAGGTGACTGAGGGAACAACGACTGTGTTTGTTACGGTCGAAGTCAGTTCCTCTCTGTTGCTGTTGCCGGAGAAACCGATGATGGGACGTCTGGATAGTCCGCGTGTAGGTTATTTTACTAATCCGTTATTAAATTACAGTGACGGTCAGCAGCGTGTAGACAAGAAACCGTTCATCACCCGCTGGCGTCTGGAACCGAAACCGGAAGACCGGGAGCGTTACCTTCGCGGTGAATTGGTGGAACCGGCCAAACCGATTGTGTTCTACATCGAGAACTCCACTCCCCGTCGTTGGCGGAAATATATCAAGCAGGGAATCGAGGATTGGCAGGCTGCTTTTGAACGTGCCGGATTCAAGAATGCTATCATAGCCAAGGAACTGACGGACAGCATGAATGTGGATAAGGATGACGTGAACTACTCCGTGCTGACCTACGCCGCCTCCACCAAAGCCAATGCCATGGGCCCCTCTATCCTCGACCCCCGTTCGGGCGAGATATTGGAAGCGGACATCATGTGGTGGCATAATGTGCTGGGCATGCTTCAGGAATGGATTACAGTGCAAACCGGTGTCGTACGTCCCGAAGCAAGAGGAGTAAGGCTGCCGGATGAACTGATGGGTGATGCCATGCGTTTTGTGGCATGCCACGAGGTGGGGCACTCGTTGGGCTTGCGCCACAATATGATTGCTTCCTGGACTTTTCCGACAGATTCCCTGCGTTCCAAAACATTTACGGATCGTATGAATACCACTTCCTCCTCTATCATGGACTATGCACGTTTCAACTATGTGGCACAGCCGGGTGACGGTGTTACGGAGCTTTCTCCTCATATCGGTCCGTATGATATGTTTGCCATAGAATACGGCTATCGTTGGTATGGTAAAGAAACCCCAGAGGCAGAGAAGGACTTGCTTGCCGACTTCCTGAGCCGTCATACAGACCGTTTATATAAATATAGTGAGGCGCAGGATGTACGTGATGCCGTAGACCCGCGTGCGCAGAATGAAGATTTGGGCGATGATGCTGTCCGCTCATCTCTGCTGGGTATTGAGAACTTGAAGCGTATTGTTCCTCAAATCATCCAATGGACTACTACTGGCGAGAAAGGACAGACTTATGAAGAAGCTTCCCGCCTATACTATGCGGTTATCAACCAATGGAACAATTATCTTTATCATGTATTGGCAAATATCGGTGGTATCTATATAGAGAACACGGTTGTGGGAGACGGACAGAAAACCTATACCTTTGTGGAGAAAGAGAAGCAGCAAGCAGCCTTGAAGTTCCTGCTGGATGAAGTGCTGACCTATCCCAAATGGCTGTTCGACACAGAAGTGGGAGAGTACACCTACTTGCTGCGCAACACTCCGCTGGGCGTAGTGGAAAATGCACCGACACAAGTGTTGAAGAATGCCCAATCCTATATCCTTTGGGATTTGCTGGGCAACAACCGCCTGATGCGTATGTTGGAGAACGAATCGGTGAACGGCAAAAAGGCTTTCACGGTGGTAGAGCTGATGGATGGCCTGCATCGCAACATCTTTGCCACTACGGAACGCGGTGCCTTGCCGGACGTCATGACACGCGCCTTGCAGAAGAACTTCGTAGATGCACTGATTACAGCAGCTGCCGAAAGCGAAGGAGTGAAAATAAACAAAAAACTGATGGACAACCACTTCTTGCTGGACCATCAGACTGCCCTTTGCAGCTGTGACGAGCATGCCGGTAAGACTTTGGATGCCGACCGTATGGGTGCACACCGCGAACTGAACTTCTACGGTTCGCAGATAAACCGCGTATCTGATGTCATCTCCGTGAAGCGTGGTGAGTTGCTTCGCATCAAAGAATTGCTCCAAAATCGTCTGGGTGCATCGGATATAGCCACTAAATATCATTATAAGGATTTGATTTTGCGTATCAATACTGCATTAGGAGTAAAGTGATTTTTCTTTTCAATAGAGTATTAATTAATTTTATATGTAACGCATGAAAAAACGTGTATTAATCGTTTTGCTATGCTTTGTAGGAGCTTTGTCATCTGCTTTTGCTGCAGAGAAAAAAGTCCAGGGCGTAGTAATATCTTCAGAGGATAACCTACCGCTTATCGGTGCTTCCGTTTATGTGACTGCGGAAGACTTGAAAAAGGCGGGGAGTGCTCAGACTACAATGGGGGTCATCACTGATGTGGATGGTCAGTTCTCTATCGCTATACCTACGGGGATAACCCGTTTCTTTTGTAGCTACGTGGGATATGACGTATTGGAAGTGAAGCTTGTTCCGGGAAAGGAACATTATGAAATAACACTTCATGCATCTTCCCAAATGCTCGATGCCGTTGTTGTGACGGGTTACCAGACAGTGGAGCGCCGCAAGCTGACGGCAGCGGTATCCAAACTGGATATATCGGACGAGACCATCGGTGCAGTAAAAAGTATCGACCAGGCACTTGCCGGACAAATTGCCGGACTTTCTGTCAGCCCGACTTCCGGTGCTCCGGGTGCTCCGGCAAAGATACGCATTCGCGGTACTGCTTCATTGAATGGTACACAAGACCCTTTGTGGGTGCTGGACGGCATTCCTTTGGAGGGAACGGATGTTCCCGAACCGGATGAGCTGAATGACATAACCAACATGAAGCAATCTTCCATTGCAGGCTTGAATCCGGCTGATATTGAGAATATCACCATTCTGAAGGATGCGGCAGCCACTGCCATCTATGGTGCGAGGGCAGCCAATGGCGTCATTGTGATTACAACAAAGAAGGGTAAGGTCGGTAAACCGGTTATCAATTTCTCGTCCCGGTTTACCTATACTCCTACATTGAGCCTTGACCGGTTGAACTTGCTGAACTCAGCGGAGAAAGTCGGATTGGAAATGGATATGATCCGTAATAACTATTCTCCGGACAATCATAAAGGAGGCGTATATAATATTCTTTCCAATTACAATGAGTTGTCTGCTTTTCAGAATGGAGGATGGGATGCCTTGAGCAGTGATACACAAGCTGCCATCAACCGTTTGAAGAGTGTTAATACAAACTGGGGAGATATCCTTTTCCGCGATGCTTTCAGCCAGGAATATAACTTGAGCCTTTCCGGCGGTACGGAAAGGGTTACGTATTATACCTCTTTCGGCTATTATAAAGAGGATGGAAATGTGGACGGTGTGGGTATGGACCGTTTCAACTTGGTAGGAAAGACTTCCTATAAGGTGAACAGTATACTGAAAGTGGGTGCCTCCATGTTTGCCAACCGTCGCAAAAATACCAATTATCTGACAGATGCATACGGTATGTCGAATCCCGTGTTCTATTCACGCAAGGCTAATCCGTATTTTGAACTTTATGACAAGAATGGCAACTATAATTACGACTACGATATTCAGAACAACACTGATAAGGATTTAGGATTCAACATCTTTGAAGAACGGCAGAACACGTCTAATGAAAGCGTGGTGAATTCTTTTTCATCTATATTTGATGCGGAGCTACGGTTCAATGACAAGTGGAAGCTGACTTCCCAGTTTGGCTATCAGTTGGAAAAGACTTCCAGAGAAGAAATAGCGGACTGGGAAAGCTATGCCATGCGCTATTACTATAAGTTGAGCGAATACTCCCAGGGCGGAGAAACCAAACACTTCCTGCCCGAAGGAGGTATGCAGAAGTCTTATGAAAACTCCAATTCACAGATTACTTGGAAGGCGATGGGAGAATATCGCGACAGTTTCAATGATATTCATGAACTGGAAGTGATGGCGGGTACCGAGCTGCGCAAGACCTGGTATGAAACCTTGTTTTCGGCAGGGTATGGCTTCGACCGCAAGACGTTGACGACCAAACCGGTGATTTTCCCCAACGAAAGTTACGCCACGTCTTTCCCGCTCCATCAGACAACGTATAAGGAGAATGCTTATGTATCTTTCTACTCTACGGCCTCTTACTCTTTATTGAATCGCTACACGGTGGGAGGAAGTATCCGTTTTGACGGTTCCGATCTTTTCGGTGTGGATAAGAAGTACCGCTATCTTCCTCTTTATTCTGTCAGTGCCTTGTGGCGTCTGTCACAAGAACCGTTTATGCAGCAGGCCAAGTGGGTGGATAACCTGGTGTTCCGTGCATCTTACGGTCTGCAGGGAAATATTGACAAGAATACTTCTCCGTTCCTGCTGGGTACATATCGGTCGGAGAGTATTTTGCCCGGAGTATCGGAAGATGTAATTATCATTAATTCCGCTCCCAACAAGAAGTTGCGTTGGGAAAAGACGCAGTCTGTCAATGCCGGCTTTGATTTTTCTGTATTGAACCAGGCTATCAATCTGAGCGTGGACTATTATTATCGTAAGAGTACCGATTTGATAGCTTTGCGCATGCTTCCTCTGGAGACGGGCTTTACTTCAATGAACGTCAACTGGGCAAGTATGGAGAACAAAGGTGTGGAAATCAGCTTGTCTACCCGTAACATAACGACAAAGAACTTCTCCTGGTACACAAATTTCAATTTTGCCTATAACGGTAATAAGGTATTGCAGGAAAACATACCGGAGCAGCAGACCACTCCGGGACGTGAAGGCTATCCCGTAGGGGCAATTTTCGCACTGAAGACTGCGGGAGTGAATAAGGAAACCGGTAATATGATGTTCTATAATCCGGAGGGAGAGAAAGTGACCTTGAAGGAGCTTTACCGCCTGAAGGACGAGTGGGGGATAGGTATTGCCTCTTCCGATGTAACTGCAGCCGAAGAGAGAACCTTTTATTCGTATATCGGGAGTAGCGATGCTCCTTATACGGGAGGTTTGATTAATACCTTCAGCTATAAAAACTGGGAGCTGAATGTCAATTTCTCTTTGACGTTTGGCGGGTACGTACGTACGCAGCCCTCTTATGACATCATTAATCCGGATTATGGCAAGAACTATAATGCGGATGTGCTGAACCGCTGGACTCCGGAAAACCCGAATGCGGAGCTTCCGGCATTTATGCTGAGTGCTTCCAACCCGGAAGAGTACTCCTGGTATGATTCTAAAACCATCTGGAGGGATTTGGATATCTGGGTGAAGAAGCTGAACTACGTACGTTTGCAGAATCTGCGTCTGGGTTACCGTATCCCTGAGCTCCTGACAAAGCGTTTGGGAATGAACTCGGCAACGGTATCTATTGAAGGACGCAATCTCTTCGTGTTTGGTTCGGGATATAATAACTACATGGATCCGGAGTCGATGTACAATCCTTATGCAACTCCCGTACCCAAGTCGGTTACATTCAGTTTGAACTTGAATTTCTAACTTCAAAAGCAGAAAGAAAATGAAGAAAACAATAAGTCTGATGATAATGGCCTGCATGCTTCTGCTTGCGGCATGCGACAACTATCTGGATATACAGCCTACCGGTAGTGTCATTCCCAATTCTTTGGCTGAGTATAGAGCGTTGCTTGCCCGTTCTTATAAGGACGTGAGTAAATTCAGTGACCGGGGAATGGCTTGTTTCCGTTCCGACGAGATGCAGGTTCGGGATAATGAATATGACCAAAATTATTATATGGATATAGAGCGCTGGAACGACCTTGCTCCCAATGCCTATACCTCATCGTTTGAATGGGCCAAGTATTACAATGTGCTTTTTATTGCCAATCACGTTATTGAGAGCAGAAGTGATATTAAGGAAGGCACTGAGGAAGAGATAAATCAGCTTGTAGGAGAAGCGTATATGCTCCGTGCTTATGTACATTTCTTATTGGTAAATCTTTATGGACAGCCCTATACTAAGGAGGGAGCTTTGGATACCAAATCGGTACCGCTGAAATTGGATACGGATTTAGAGAAAGTCCTGAAACGCAATACGGTGGAAGAAGTTTATACTTCCATCCAAGCAGATATTGACGAGGCACGCAAACTGGTCATGAAGGCAGAATGGGAACAGAGATATTCATATCGTTTCAATGCGGCTTCGGTAGAGGCGTTTCAATCACGCGTATCCCTTTATAAGGGCGAGTGGCAGGCGGCTTGGGATGCTGCTGAGGCAGTGCTTGCCGTGAAGTCTGTATTGGTAGATTTGAATGATGCCGCTGCAACTCTTCCTAACAGTTATAATTCCGTGGAAAATATTACTCCACTGGAGACGCCTCTGAGCAGTACAATCAATGGGGCTGCTCTGGCTACTCCGGTTTTTCTCTCCCTTTATGTTGAGAACGACCTTCGGCTGGACAAATATTTTGCTGAAACGGATGAAAAAGGTTTCCGGAAGAATAAGAAGGCGGGAAGCAATAACTACTTGTGTACTTTCCGTGTGGGTGAAATATATCTGACGGCTGCTGAGGCTGCTGCCCGACTTGGAGAACTGTCTCAAGCACGTACTCGCCTGCTGGAACTGATGCGGAAACGTTATGCACCGGAGGCCTACGAAGCGAAATCCGTTGTTGTCAATGCCATGGATAAGGAAGCGTTGGTACAGGAAATATTAGATGAACGTGCCCGTGAACTTGCTTTTGAAGGACATCGCTGGTTTGACCTTCGTCGTTCCACCCGTCCGCGTTTGGAGAAAGTGCTTGATGGTACGCGTTATGTACTCGAAGAGAATGATGCCCGCTATACATTGGCCATTCCGAAAGAAGCCATAGAAGCCAATCCGGGATTGCTGAACTGATAAAGATAAAACTCCCCGATTCTGTATTGACGAGAATCGGGGAGTTTTGTCTTTATGTGGATTGGATATGTATTTTTTACGTACCTTTGCACCGTTTTTTGTAATAGACAGTATAAGATGATACAGAATCAGAGACCTCCTATCCGTAGAATTGCTTTTCCTATTCTTATAGCATTGAGTATTTCGCATTGTTTGAACGATATGCTGCAATCGGTTATTTCGGCAGTATACCCTTTGTTCAAGGAGGATTTATCCTTGAGTTTTGCCCAGATTGGTCTGATTACGTTAGTGTATCAGATGTCGGCGTCCGTGTTTCAGCCTCTAATGGGATTGTTCTTTGATAAGCGCCCCATTGCCTGGTCATTGCCGATAGGTATGGGCTTTACTTTGGTCGGTATCATGAATCTGGCTTTTGCTACTAATCTGTATTGGTTGCTGGCTTCGGTATTCATTGTGGGTATCGGTTCGTCTGTACTCCATCCGGAGGCGTCACGTATTACTTTTCTGGCTTCCGGCGGAAAACGCGGACTGGCGCAGTCTCTATTTCAGGTGGGCGGGAATTTGGGTGGCTCGCTTGGACCGTTACTGGTGGCTTTGCTGGTAGCTCCTTACGGGAGGCATCACATTGCCTTGTTCACGGTTTTTGCCTTGATTGCCATCGTGGTGATGATTCCTATATGTCGTTGGTTCCGTTCCTACTTGAACCACATCAAGAAACGCCCGATGCTTGTGGCAGGAAAGATAGAACGCCCTCTTTCCTCAAAGATGACGGTGTTTGCCATAAGTATTCTGCTGATACTTATCTTCTCCAAATATATCTATATGGCAAGTTTGACGAGCTACTATACATTCTATCTGATCCATAAATTTGGTGTTACTGTTCAGGCTTCACAGCTTTTCTTGTTTGTCTTCCTGGTAGCCACTGCCATCGGAACATTGGTGGGAGGTCCCGTAGGTGACAGGGTAGGACGTAAATATGTCATCTGGGCTTCCATTCTTGGAACGGCTCCATTTAGTATGATGATGCCTCACGTAGGGCTTGCATGGACAGTAGTGCTGAGCTTCTGTGTCGGTCTGATGCTTTCTTCCGCTTTTCCTGCCATATTGCTGTACGCCCAGGAATTGCTACCCAATAAGCTGGGTTTGATTTCCGGGTTGTTTTTTGGTTTCGCTTTTGGAATTGCCGGTATCGCTTCGGCTGTATTGGGAGGTATGGCAGATAAGTATGGTATAGAGGCTGTTTATAATGTATGTGCCTTTATGCCTTTACTGGGGTTGGTGGCTTGCTTTCTGCCTAATTTGAAAAAGAGATAGAGATTTTTTATTCCCATTGTCAGCCATACGGAGAGAACGAAAGGTGCGGTCAATGTAATAATTCCCCAATTCATTCCCACAATTTGCAATACAACAGAGAGTAAAACGGAACATGCAGCCCATATACAGCTCATCCAGCTTTTACCTCCTAAAGCAAGGGCACACAATACGCCATTATATCCCATCAGACCCATATTCAAAGCTTCGGAATCCACTCCCAATAATGTGGCTAGGAGGAGGGGGAGAAGTGCTCCCAATATGGTATATACTGCTGCATTCCGGGAATTCACGAGAATGCCTGCAAGGAAAAATAGTCCGGTCATCATGTTTCCTTGAAACATCACCTGGCCTATGCCCATACTGAAACATTGTAAGTAATTTATGGAGGAAGAAGCGGGTGTTTCTGTATCAGAGACGAGTAGCATGTCAGGCATCAGCCAACTGCACAATCCCAGCAGCATCCATACAGAAAGGATAAAAGGGGTAGTGAATCCGGGCAACACGCGTTGCATGTTGAAAAACCGTGCAATGTAGGTAGATGCACACGAGGCAATAGCCATTAGTATCAAGGAATTTACAGTCAGATGCATAAAGACCCCTACGGCTATTCCTACCAGTGTACCGTTAAAACCATATAATCCATTTTTTATATCATCACAGTCATATCCTGAGATACGGGCTGTCAACGTACTTATTATGTTGCCACTTACAGCCAATAGGCCCATTTGCCATGAATTCAAAAAGATTCCAATCAACATCAATAATCCGGACAATGCATTGTTTTGGAACATGACTTGCCCTATGCCACGTCCTAAAATAAGTAATGACTTGCGTGTAAAAGCTTCTTTCATGAGTTGTCGAATGAAAATGGACTATATGTAAATTTATAGCTCGTTAATGCGTACAAAAAAAACGATTAGACTAATCTAACCGTTTTAATTTTCGTGGAGCGTATGAGACTCGAACTCATCACCTCGACACTGCCAGTACAGCACGGATATGATTACTATTGTCTGTTTTACAAGGTATTGCGGCATATCTGAAAATACACAAAGATTCGTTTTGGTAAAATATAGGGTTATTTCAGTTGTTTATACGTCCTATGTTTTCAAGTACTTCGTCGATGAAAAGCGAACGATAGTGCGGACATTCCAGTACACCCTTTTCTTTCGCTTCCCGGTATACCTTGGAGAACAGTTTTGCTTTCTCCTTGTCGGTGGTCGGCAACTCATCTATGGGAGTGGCAAGGAACCGACACCCCCAGCCTTTGCAGGTAGGGGTGAGTTGGCAATAGTCTGTTCCTTCACAAGTGGACGCACATTGAGATATTATGGTTTTCATTTGTCTAATTTTACAGCTATACCTTCAATGATATATTGGTCTTTATTTAAATTTTTCCCTTTAAGGTTTATGATAGCATTAGCTCCAAAAGTTTTTGCTTTTTCTACTAACCTATCTACCATATATTCAGGCGATGCAATGGCATAATCCGCAAATGTATTAGGGTCTCCCTGCTTGATTATTATTAGTCCATCGGTATCACTAGATTTTCCTGGCTTTCCTGCTGAAAAAATGATTGAAATCTCAGAAATTGGAGTGTAGCTCAGGGATGAAGGAACGGCATTTGATGGGTAAATATAGAAACCTTCATTTACATATTTGGTGTAGTCATTTACATACGTCTTTTCTGAATATCTCATAGAGGTGCATGAACTCATAAAGGCTATAATAGCCCCCAAAAATAGCTTTCTCATATATTGTGTTGGTTTAAAATTATAATCTCATATTACGTTCGACCACCTTTATTACATTGTATATCTCTACCACATCGTCAAGGTTAACCGTATAGTCATTAAATAACTCATTGAGTGAATGGCAGGTGATATTACCTTTATCATCTTGGGCCGTGATTTGCTTGATGGATATTCCTTTTGTCCGATGTACAATAACGAAATACCAGTCGTTGATATGAAGTTTGGGAAGCCAAAGGTCACGTCTTACCTCCCTTGCTAAAACCTTGTCACCATCGCAGATGGCAAGCCTGCTGTTGTCATCCATACTGTCACCTTCTGCTTCAAATATGCGGTATTTTCCGTGATAGGTCTTATCTACGATTACCGGCATTGTGGGCAAGGTGTCTATATATTCGGTATCTCCATATCCGGCGAGATAACCACATTGTGCTTTGATGTGTATAACGGGCACATTCATGTAGCTTAAATCATCAACTGGACGGGCATTGGAATGGTACGTTTGTGATGAAGTATCGGTAAGCATGTTTCCTTCACCAGTTAATAACCAAGAAGGATTTATAGTGGGAAGTTTAGATGTAATTTTCTCAATAACACTTCTTCCAATTCCTCGTTTTCCACTAACCCAACCACTGGTAGTAGAAGTCTTTTCTCCCATGAAATTCGCAAACTCGATATTGCTATCATTGAAGAATGCTTTTCGTATTTCTTTGATTCGTTCAAAAACTTCCATATTCGCAATAATGCTTCTTTTAAATTCGCAATATTGTTAATTATTGCTAGGTATGCGAATATTTATCTTTTAAAATTCGCATAATTCGCAAAAGTGCGTATCTTTGCAACATCAACGTCAACAACGACTACAAAATAATGAAAAATAGTTGAGTTGGCAAAATTAAAGTAATACCTAAAAAGGAGTAAGACAATGAAAAAGTACGATTTACACAAGATTATGAAAGCGGCTCACGAGATATACAGAAAGTATTTCAAGCTATACCAGCTTACTCACGGTGTACAGACCTTCGGTGATTGCTTGAAACTCGCTTGGGCTGACGAAAAGAAACGTGTTGCTGATGAAGAAGTGAGAAAGGCTGAGAAAGAAGTAATGAAAGCAGCTTTGGTACGACCGGAAAGAAGAAGTTCTTATGATTACTGCAACGCTCCAGCTTCAGCTTACTACAATCAGAACAGCAAAGGAGCCTTCGGTTCCCGTTACGTAGGCGATTAAGATAATTATTCGCAGAAAAGGCAGCTACATATACCATGCAGAACAGCTGTACGCTTAACATGAATACTTGCGCAAGTGGCGTGCAAAGCCTTGCATGGGCGAATTGAAAGATTCTCCGTCCGGTCATTGAGCCTACCCTTTGATGGGAGACGGAGAACGAGATGGAGATTGCCCTAAGTAATCCGTTCCAGAAAGCGATACTGGCGCTTACCCTCAATCCCAGCATAGAGGACGCGAGAGATACCCGGAGTAGCAAGAATTTGCGACGATGTCTGAATGGAAGTTCAGAACGAGCGAAAGATTTGCAACGGTGCGAAATAAGAAGCCGACATGCCCCGAACGGTCATGCAGCGAAGTACAGTAGCTGATAACTCCGGTGGGAAGAGCAGAGAGAGCTTATCGGGGCACGAATATTAATCGAAAATAGAGAGAATATGAATGAAATAATAGATTACATTAAGGATTCACCAATCGAGTATGCGATTGATGCCTTGTCTGTAAATTATGTGATACAGACTATTGTTCAAATGGTACTGTTCCCCTTTGTGCTATACTTTTGTTGGAGGGTTTTTAAAAAGATACTTCGTAACATGAAATAATTAACAGAAACTCCTTACAATAGTATATGTAACCAATACGATGATAAACAGCAGGAATGAAACATACGAACATCCTTCACAGAATACGAAGATTTTTCTTTTTGGTATGCTTTCATATACGTAAGCTTGACCGTGCGGTAATTCCCCGTTATGATATTTTCTTAGGTATTCCCGATAGGTGCGCACAGCTTGATTGCTCAACACTCTATTCTCGTATAAAGATATTCCAGAGAAAAGGATACAGAGTGCATTTACGCATATTGCAGTCACAAGGAGAAGCTTGTTGCAAAGACTGTCCTCTGAAGGACTGCTTAAAGAAATGATTACTGCAAAGGTGGTTGAAGCTACCATTAAAAGTGTTGTTTGTATTTTGAATACCCATTCTGTTCGTTCATCCAGAGAACGCATGTAGAGTCTGATTAGATTTCTTTCACTACTCATGCTTACTTAATTTTAAATGTGGCAATGCAAAGTTAAGTAAATCTCCCGAATAAAGCGTGATGCCGCCAATCGGATTGGCTCGGGAGAGCTCAAATACTAATCATTAAAATTTTATAGCGATGAAAAAGCGAATAATCACAGAAAACTACACTCCGGCTTTGAGAGATATGGAGGTAGGGGAAGTTCTAACTTTTCCGGTTAAGGCGTATAATTCCATAAAGGGGACAATTATCCCCCGATTGAGATTGGAGTTCTGCGTTGAGGATGCTGACTGGAAAGTAGGGGAGGTTGACAAGAGGAAAGGTATTTTTGATGTGGAAAGGGTCGCATGATGATTTCCCTTTCTCCTACGGAACTGCTTGTCGCGAATGAGTACTGCAAGGGGCTTGCCGACAAGGAGGTGGCGGGCAATCTGAATAAATCGGTTTGGACTGTCAAGACCCAGAAAAGAACGATATACCGAAAGTTGGGTATTTCCAAAGATACGGAACTGCTTCTGTATATGATTTGCGATAGGCTTAAGCGTGATTTTGATTTGAAGGAATTACGCAGACACGGGCTTGAATTCCTATTCTCCATTCTGTTCTTATTGATGCAGGTCACTTGCAATGATATTGATTTACGGAGAATGAGAATACCCTCACGGACACGGACAGCCATGCGGTATATGAGGTTTGGTAAAAGGAATAGTAATGACTTTAATTTTTTGGAAGTATGATATACACTCATAACAATCAATGGCGTTCTACAATATTGATTGATGGAACGGCAGAGGCGAAGTTGGCAGATGTATTGTTCATTATGGAGAATGAAACTTTCGGTCAAAGAAAATCCGCTTCATTGGTCGGTGGCTTGGGAAGGCTTATAAAGTTAATAGAGGAAGGAAAAATAAGAAGTGATAAGCCCACCAATAAGCAAAATGGAAAGTGGTTCTGTAATGCGGCAGATGTACTGAAATTCGCAATAATCAAACGTAGAAAACCGAGAAAAAACAAGAAACATGAAAAGAATGATTCTCAACGTGCTATTGCTTAATGTAATGGCTCTTCCTTGTTTGTTGATGTTCAACGAAAACATGGAATGTTGGTTCTACAATGTGATAGGAATATGCTATTCGTTCTTCTTCGCTATGGAGATGAAGAAGGCATTCAAGATATAAACCTCAGCGGAGGAAGTGTATTACTCATAAATTAGATTGATTTTTAAGTTAGACTGTTAGTTGCCGCCGCTCGTGAGAGCCGTGGCAGACACGGGTAATTAGCTCAGTTAGGTAGAGCGGTACATGATATTGGTATTTGTAGTTTGTCATGGTATTATTTAAAGGTTTCATCATGTATAGGTCACGGTGTTCAAGTCCCGTATTACCCACGACTTCTATTGTTTAACCAAGAATACCGTTGTAAAGGACAACGTGAGGTGAGAGTCCTCATTTAAGTTTTTATTTTGCTTTTGTTTTAAGTGACTATCCCGGTGTGGCTTGACCGCCTATCCGGGAGCAACTTTGTTGACCTGCCTGCCCGGTCTGTGAAGATATGGTAGGCAAATATGGGCGTTCGGTGTAATGGCTAACACAACTCATTTGAGGAGATTGGCGGTTCGAGTCCGTCAACGTCCACAATCCAAGAGAGGGTTATTTAGTAGTTTTGTCGTGTTTTATTTTTTGTTTGTGTTTCAAGGTGAACGGTTTGTGAAAATAGTTCACCTATTCTGGGAACGTAGCTCAGTGGATAGAGCACCGTGTGTGGTGGAAGGTTGAGAGTTCGATTCTCTCAAGTAGATTCTTAGCTTAATGGGAGAGCACCACAAGCGGCGGTCGGTGGTTCGAATCCATCCGTTTCTACAAGCCTTTATGAGAGAAAATCCGCTTTTAGTCCGAGAGTAGGGCGAAGATAGCGCAGGGAATCATCCGCGCGGCATCGGTTAGCCGTTGACTCTATCTGAAAGGTAATGCGAAATCGGATAGGATTAGGAGTATTTGTCGTTTGCGCCCCGGAGAATACGCTTCGGGGCTTTCCTTTGGCTATTTTTTTATTAACCACTTTAATATTTTCTATTATGGGACTTATCAAAAGACCTAACGAGCTGACCGTTAAGACTACCTTGTCAGCACTGATTTACGGCCAACCTGGCATGGGAAAAACAACTCTTGCATTATCGGCTCCCAATCCGGTATTGTTCGATTATGACGGCGGTATTCACCGTGTCAATGCCGCCCATCGTGTACCGACCGTCCAGATTACAAGCTGGGACGAGACGAACCAGGTACTTTCGTCCGAAGAAATCAAGGAGTTTTCCACTATTGTGATTGATACTGCCGGAAAGATGCTTTCTTTTATGGATAAGGCGATTATGGCAGCGAATCCGAAGATGAAGAAAGCGGATGGTACCCTTTCTTTGCAAGGCTACGGAGTACGTAAGAACATGTTCATCAACTTCGTTAACCAAGTAACCCTCATGGGCAAGTCTGTTATCTTCGTGGCTCATGAACGGGAGGAGAAAGTAGGCGACGAAAAACAGATACGTCCGGAGATTGGTGGCTCATCTGCCGGTGATTTGATTAAGGAGTTGGATTTGGTTGGTTACATGGAAGCTATCGGTAAAGATAGAACTATTTCTTTTGACCCGTGCGAGAAGTTCTACGGCAAGAACACATGTAATCTTCCTTCTCGTATCAAGATACCCGTTATCATTGATGAGTCCGGTACCGTAACGGGTGAGAATGATTTCATGACGAAAATCATCAGTACTTATAAGGAGTATCAGACGAAGCAGACGGAACTATCTTCCGAATATGATGCGGTTCTTGATGCTATCCGTGACGCAGTGGAACAAGTGACTGATACACAATCTGCCAATTCTGTTCGGGAAGCTTTAGACACCATGACGCATATCTTTGACAGCAAGGTACGGGCAGGCATGATGCTCAATGAGAAGTGCAAGAGACTTGGCTTGAAGTTTAACAAACTCAGCAAAAGGTATGAACCAGCAGCCTAAATACAGATTCTACCCGTCACTGCTTGATAAATTCGAGCAGTATTTACGGGCTGATGAACAAGTAGAGAGCTTCTGGAATGTCGATAATGAAACGGGGGAATATAAGAAAAGTCCGGAAGTAATTGAAGCGGAGCTGAAGCAAAGCCTACTTGATGCGATAAACCGTGTCCCGTTTGAGAGTGAGGCAGCTGATAAAGGAACGGCCTTTAATGCTGTCATAGACTGCTATATCCACAAGAAAAAGCATATACCAAGCGAACGGGAGCCATACACCATTATCGGTGATGGAGAAACGAATACTATTCAGGTATATTTTCCTGCTACTGATATCGCGCCAGAGCGTAATTTCTTATTTGACCGTAGCTGGTGTATAGAGCAGTCGAAGTATTTTTCCGGTGCATTGTCCCAAGTCTTTGTGTCCGCAGTCATTCCCACTCGCTATGGTGATGTGGAGCTTTATGGGTATATAGATGAGCTCGTTCGTGATACTGTATATGATATCAAGACAACATCTAAGTATGATTTTGGCAAGTATGAACACGGCTGGCAGCGCCATGTATATCCTTACTGTCTGATTGCTTCCGGTCAGATGGAAAGCGTGAAAGCGTTTGAGTACACTGCCTATCAGATGAAGGGCGGTACCAGCCGGACGCCACTAATTAGCGGAACGCAATACCCGGAATACTACACTTATAACCATGAACAGACGATTAAGCTGCTTACGGCACACTGCGAGCATTTCATAGAGTTTTTGGAAGCAAACCGAGACATTATTTCTGATAAAAAAATCTTTGGATTAGAGTAATGGCACAAGAAGCAATTCTGGAAAAGGTCAACGGCGAGGTACACATAAGCAAGTCTTTTGACTTCATGTGTTCCCAGCTTCGTAATGGTCGGTATCGTGTAAAAATCGAAAGGTTCACAGAGCCAAGGACGCTGTCACAGAATGCGCTTATGTGGTTGTGGTTTACTTGTATTGAGCAGGAGACCGGGACGGACAAGCAGGATGTACACGATTACTATTGTAACCGCTTTCTCAGAAGGACTTCGTATTTCAGAGGAAAAGAAATGGTCATTGCCGGAAGCACATCGAAACTCAATACAGTACAGATGACTGACTTTCTAAATAAGGTTCAGGCCGATGCTGCTGCCGAACTGGGAATAACGCTCCCTCTTCCGGCTGACCGTTACTATAACGAATTTATCAACGAATATAAAGACAGGAGGTAGAAATGAATATCACCAAAGCAAAAATCACGAAAGACAACACGCTTGTTGCCTCTTTCAAGAACGAGAATGAGGACAATGTAACCATTGAGGGAAAGAATCTTATCCATAAGGATTTGCGTGCAGCGTTTAACGAATTGATTCCTCACCTTGCTTTCCTCTGTGAGCAGAAAGAAGCTGATGGAAAGGACTCCATAGATGAACTGCCGGAAGAAATCTTCTCTACATTCGAGGTCACGGGCTACACAGTTAGCGGTTCGGATGACAATGAAGGTGTGGTATTGGTTGGAAAACGTTTTCTTAAAAGTAAGAAGGTGCTTAACCTTATAGCTCCGTTTACCATGTTCAACAATGAGAACGAGGAATATAAGCATTCATTCGAACTGCAGCAGGCAATTGAGGCATGTAATTATGAGGTGGAACAGTATCTTACCGCTAAGAAATGGGCGGTAGTCCAGCAGGAACTTCCGTTTGATGGGGATATTCCTACGGACATTGCAGCCGACCCGGTGGGAGATGCTGCATTTGAAGAGGAAGCGAATGAGTTCCTTAAACAAGTGGTGGAACAGAGTGGCACTACTCTGACGATTGACGGGAAGAAAGTGAAGCCGAGAAACAAAAGTAAAAAAGTGAAGATTAAAGAGCCGGCAGCTTGATATGGCAGCACCTTTTTGTATCACCAAATATCCGGACGGCTTCAAACTGAAATTCATGTATCATCCGATGTTGGTTAAATGCGTGAACAATATTCCATCAGTCAAGGCTAACGCAAAGAAAGCATATCTTTTCAATGAAAAGGCGTGGTGGGTTGACTTGGCTGATGAATGGTATGTTGATACAATGGCGAAATGGGCGGTACAGCAGGGATTCTGCGGTTCCGTACAACGGTCGGAGCAAAGAAAGGCCGATATGAGCTTTGACATTGCTCCGATGCCGCAGCTGACCGTTCCCCACGGATTGCTACTTGAACCGTACGATTACCAGAAGGAGGGCATAGCCTATGCTCTGGCCCATAAACGGTGTATCTTCGGTGACCAGCCGGGACTCGGTAAGACCTTGCAGGCAATAGGCACGGTGACGATTGCAAAATCCTATCCGTGCCTTGTTGTATGTCCGGCAGCACTTAAAATAAATTGGCAGCGTGAGTTCAAGAAATTTGCTGGAAAGCAGGCGCTAATCCTTGATGACAAGAACAAAAATACTTGGCAGCGCTTCATTGAAACCAAGTGTTGTGACATCTTCATCACTAACTACGAGAGCTTGAAAAAGTTCTTTGTATTGGATGTGAAGAATGATACGCGGTTTACGCTGAAATCAATCACCTTTGACCCACGTATAACCCTTTTCAAGTCTGTAATCATTGACGAGTCGCATAAGTGCAAGTCTACCAAGACCCAGCAGAGCAAGTTTGTTGAGGGCATTTGTAAAGGCAAGGATTTCATTCTTGAACTGACGGGAACACCGGTAGTAAACGATAATACTGACCTTATACAGCAACTCAAGATAATGGGACGGTTGGAGGATTTTGGAGGGTATAAGACATTCACCGAACGTTTCTGTAATGGGCCGAAGAAAGCCTCCAATCTGAAAGAACTGAACTGGCGCCTCTGGAATACCTGCTTCTTCCGGCGTGAAAAAGCCAAGGTATTGACCCAGCTTCCGGACAAGACGAGGCAGTATATTGAGATGGATATCACTACGCGGTTGGAGTATGAGAAAGCGGAAAGCGACCTCATACAATATCTGCGTATCTACAAGAATGCGGATGATGAGAAGATAGCCAAGTCCATGAGGGGCGAGGTAATGGTTCGTATGGGCATTCTGAAAGCCATCTCTGCACGTGGGAAAATCAAGGCGGCTGCCGAATTCATCCATGACGTGATAGATGGAGGCGAGAAACTGATTGTCTTTGCCTACCTAAAAGAAGTAGTGTTGGAACTGAAGAAGATGTTTCCCAAAGCTGTAACGGTTACGGGTGAGGATAACGCTACGCAGAAACAGATGGCCGTCGATGCTTTCCAGAACAATCCGGATTGTACGTTGATTATCCTTAACTACAAATCGGGCGGTACCGGGCTCACCTTGACTGCTTCCAGCCGTGTAGCCTTCATCGAGTTCCCATGGACTTTTTCTGACTGTGAGCAGGCGGAAGATAGGGCACACCGTAATGGGCAGAAGAATAATGTTAACTGTTACTACTTTCTTGGTAAGAATACCATTGATGAATACATGTATGATGTTATCCAGCGAAAGAAAGGTATAGCTAACGGTGTTACCGGAACGGATGATGTGGTTAAGGAGAATGTAGTAGATATGGCTATGGACTTATTCAAAGGAAGATTATGAGAAAGAAACAAACTACACCGCAATCGGAAAGTCAGATACAGCATAGCTGTCTGACTTGGTTCCGGATTCAATATCCGTCTTTGAGTCTTATGTTGTTTGCTGTCCCAAATGGTGGCAAGCGTGATGCCAGGACTGGAGCACAAATGAAGTACGAGGGAAGTGTAAGGGGTGTTTCCGATTTGATACTGCTTGTACCTAAGAAAGGATTTTCCGCTCTTTGCATCGAAATGAAGAGACCGAAAGGGAAACAAAGCGAGGAGCAGATAAGATGGCAGAGAGAGGCTGAAAAGTTCCGAAATAAATATGTGGTATGCCATTCTCTTACTGAGTTTATGAATGAAGTCAATTCTTACCTATTATGAACTATATTGAGCTAATAAAGAACTTCTGGTTGCAACATAACGCATATTCGCTAACTGTCACAGAAACCGCTTTGTATTTCTACCTGTTAGAAACTAACAACCTCTGTAGGTGGGCGAATACGTTTAACCGTAACAATGGTAAAGTTCTTGCAGACCTTAGCATAGCCTCTCTAAAGACTTTGTCAAATGCTCGGAATAGATTAAAACAAGTAGGATTGATTGACTTCAAAACGAAGAATGGAAGCCCGAATGTAGTGTACACCTTGGTAAAATTTACCGAGGTTGGTGCGCAGGTTTGTGCCGAGGTTGGTGCCGAGGTTGGTGCCGAGATAATAAAACATAAACATAAACAAAAACAGGTGGGTAATTCTGGCGAGTTATTCCCACCGGACCAACCTCCGAAAAAGAAACCTCCGAAACCCAAGGTAGAGTTCATTCCACCTACCGCCGAAGAAGTGCGGGAATATTTCCGTGATAAACTTCCCGATTGGGAACTGCAAGCGGATATTTTCTACAATCACTTTTCCGGTCTCGGTTGGAAAACTGCTACCGGTGCCAAGGTGGAACGTTGGGATAGTCGGGCCAATCTTTGGATAATCGAGAAAAAACAACAGGACAATGGAAAAACAGAAAATCAAGCCCAAAGACAAAACAATCGGGATGCTGATAAGGCAGCAAAGGCAAGAAACCTCCTTGACGAATATGCAGCCATCGAGCAGGGAAGTAATGCTATCAGCCATCAAGGAGAAATACCCGACCTTTAGTAAGGCTTCTGCCGTATATTCGACATCACTCCAGTCTATGCTTCTTGCAGATACCGAGAAAGCGTACAGCGAGAAGTCTCCCACGCTGTCAGACCTTGAACGGATGTACGGATATGGTTCCTCGTCTCTGTGGGTAAAGACGCAGTTACTGACCATTGATTTTGCTTCCTCTACGAAGGAAGGCGCTGATGAAAATGCCTTGAATGAATTTTCACGGCTGTTCGTTGGGCAATACCACTACATTAAACTGACGGAGTTTATCTTGTTTGTAGCACGGTTCAAGTTGGGCAGATACGGGAAATTCTACGGTTACTTCGACACGATAACTGTTGGCGAAGCATTTCGGAAATTTCTTCGGGAACGGTCAGATGAACTGGATATTATCATTCGTCGACGCAATAACCAAGCTTTGGAGGAACAACAAGCTCCGGTAAAACGGAATCACCAACCGCCCGATGATTTACGGGTAAAACTGAATTTGAAATGAAAGATACGAAACTGATAGCGACTATTCTGTCAATCCTGGCAGCGTATGCCGCTTTTTATTTTGTCTGCTACTGGATAGCGGACTACTGTTTAAGGAGTTATTTGTAACGCAATTATGGAAAACAAAACTTTCAAGGACGTAATCAAGAATCATCTTGACGGACGTGCTAGGACTGACGAACTGTTCGCCAAGTCCTACGCAAAAGAAAACAAGAATTTGGATGAGTGTTGTTCCTACATCATGGGCGAGGCGCGGAAACGGGGTAATGCTGTAGCCATGACAGACGAGGAAGTATTCGGGATGGCTATCCACTATTATGATGAGGATGACATCAAAGTGAGCAAGATGCCTACTGGAACCCGTGCATCCATCTCCACATTTCAACCCGTAGAACTGACGGAAGAGGAGAAGAAAGCGGCTCGTGAAGCGGCGATAAAACGTTTGGTCGAAGAGCAATATGCATCGCTTAGAAAAAAAACGTCACGGGCAAGGAAAGGAGCAACTGAAGTACAACAGATGTCATTGTTCTAAAGTTATGAAACCGAGGACGAAATTAGAGAAGCACGCAGTGGCATTGGCAGGCAAGCTGCCGTCATTAACGGATGCGCAACGGAGATATGCCATTTCTCTGTTCCCTCAAGTGGGCTACTACTTGAAGAAAGGTGAAGTGTGGTGCCAGTGTTGCGGCTATATCGACACGGTGAGTAAACCGATGCTGGCTGTGTCGTTGGAAATGGAATCTCACATTTGCCCGAACTGCGGGAAATCATTGAATTTGGAACACAGACATGGCAGGAAGGCCAATTCCGAAGAAAAGCTTTATTCGGTAGTGCAATCCTTCCGTGGCATGATGGTAGTACGGACGTTCGATGTGCTGCGTGATAATGTGTACGGTTGCGATACCCGTATGTACATCCATGAGGTATTCCAGAATTGGATAACTGCTGATGGTAAGGAGGTGATTACTGGGAAAAAATATACTCGTAGTCCGTTTCATTTCAGTTGGGATTACGATAGCAAGACAGATGTTAAGCAGCACAACGGAAGTGCTTCCGGGTATTACGAGATGAACGATGTCTTTGATGTGACGGGAAATTTTCTCTATCCGCGTGCATCAGTCACTCCCTTGCTCCGGCGCAACGGTTGGATGGGGCGATTATTGAAGATGGCACGGGTTTCTGTTGTGGATACTATTTGCCAGCTGCTTACCAACCCCTTAGCCGAGACTTTGGTAAAGACCGGGCAGTTGTCCGTTTTTGAATACATGTTGCGTAAGGATAACTACGAGATACCTTTCCGGCATGCCCTTAACATCTGCAACCGGAATCATTACATCGTTCAGGATGCTTCCCTATGGTTCGACTATCTGGAAGCATTGGCATACTTTAACCTCGACACCCATAACGCTAAATATGTTTGTCCGCCTAACCTTATGGAAGCACACGACAAGATGATGGAGCGTAAACGCAAGGTGAAAGCGAAACGGAGTTTGGAGGAAAAGTACAAGGAGGCAGCCAAGTGGGAAGAAGTGTACAAGAAAGACAAAGGGAAGTTCTTCGGTGTGTGCTTCGGTGACGGTGAGATAATGGTGACGGTGATAAGCAGTGTTGCCGAGATAGCGGAAGAAGGTGCGGCAATGCACCATTGCGTATATGACAATGGTTATTACAAGAGGCCGGATTCTCTGATACTTTCTGCAAAGGACACCGAAGGGAAACGCATCGAGACTGTGGAACTGAATTTGAAAACTTTGAAAGTAGAGCAGTCAAGGGCGGTATGCAATGGTGTTTCGCCTTATCACAATCGTATCATTGGTCTTGTGGAGAAGAATATAAATCTAATTAAACAACGAATGACAGCATGAAAGAATATATAGAATTTCTGAAAGACAAGATGGCCATCAGCCGTCAGACCGGGTTCGAGGTCAATCCGGATGAACTGACACCGTCGTTATATCCCCATGTGAAAGATACTGTTCGCTGGGCGGTGTCCGGTGGTTGCCGTGCCATATTCTCCAGTTTTGGTATGCAGAAAACCGTTACTCAGTTGGAGATACTTCGGGTAGTTCTGAAACACAAAGGCGGCAAAGGGCTGATAGTTTGTCCCAAACGTGTAGTGGTTGAGTTCCTTACACAAGCGGAACAACATCTGCACATGAAAGTGACCTATGTACGAACTATGGCTGATGTGATGATATGCCCGACTGACATCATGGTTACGAACTACGAGCGTGTGCGCGACGGTGAAGATGGTGTAAGAATAGAACCTTCCTACTTCACCGCAACATCATTGGATGAAGCGAGCGTATTACGTGGTTTCGGTACCAAGACCTACCAGGAGTTCCTTCCCTTGTTTGCGGATGTTCCCTACCGCTTTGTCGCCACCGCCACGCCATCGCCCAACAGATATAAGGAACTGATACATTATGCTGGTTATCTCGGTGTGATGGATACCGGGCAGGCGCTTACCCGTTTCTTTCAGCGTGACAGCACGAAGGCGAATAACCTTACCCTTTATCCGCACAAGGAGAAGGAGTTCTGGTTGTGGGTAAGTACATGGGCGTTGTTCCTCACCAAACCGTCCGATCTTGGTTACCCCGATACCGGATATGAATTGCCGGAACTGCGTGTACATGAAGAAGTGGTTAGTGTTGATAACTCCACAGCCGGAACTGACCGTGACGGACAAGTGAAGATGTTCCGTGAAGCTGCTCTCGGACTTGCCGACGCAGCGAAAGAACGTCGGGACAACATGCAGGAAAAGATTGCCCGTGTGGTGGAAATCATTAACCGTCCTGAAAACAAGAACGACCATTTCCTTTTATGGCATGACCTGGAGAATGAACGGAAGGCTTTGTGTGACGCCATACCCGGCTGTAAGGCTGTGTACGGTTCGCAGGATGATGAGGAAGCCGATGAAGTGATAGCGGACTTTAAGGACGGCCGTCTGAAATACCTGGCCGCCAAACCGGAGATGCTCGGTGAGGGTTTGAACTTCCAGTACCACTGCCACAAGGCAATCATGTTCATCGACTACCGTTTTAACGACAAGTTCCAGGCGATAGCCCGTATCTACCGTTTCATGCAGCAGCATCCGGTTGACCTTTATCTGGTCTATGCGGAAAGTGAGGGCGAGATATACAAGAGCTTCATGCAGAAGTGGGCGCAACACCGCGAGATGGTAGCCAAGATGACCGATATAGTCCGCGAGAACGGTTTGTTCGGCTTGCAGGCAGAGGAGAAGATGATGCGGTGGATGTTTGCCAGCAGGGAAGAAAAGTCCGGTAAACTGTGGAGGGCAATCAATAATGACAATGTTCTTGAATGCCAGACTATGGAAAGTAATTCGGTGGACTTGATTGTAACCAGCATCCCGTTCTCCAACCACTATGAGTACACTCCGACCTATAATGACTTCGGGCATAATGAGGACAACGGCAAGTTCTTCGAGCAGATGGATTATCTTACACCGGAGCTTATGCGTATTCTTAAACCCGGTAGGTTAGCTTGCATCCATGTGAAAGACCGTGTTTTGTTCGGCAACGCCACTGGTGACGGTATGCCCACCATCGACCCGTTCAGTGAAATGACTGTATTCCACTACATGAAATACGGGTTCCGTTACATGGGGCGTATTACAGTGGATACGGACGTGGTAAGAGAGAATAACCAGACTTACCGTCTTGGCTATACTGAAATGTGTAAGGACGGTTCAAAGATGGGTATCGGATGCCCGGAATATGTCCTTCTTTTCCGCAAGTTGCCTTCTGACACCTCACGTGCATACGCTGATTTGCCGGTAACAAAGAACAAGAGTGAATATTCATTGGCCCGTTGGCAGATAGACGCTCATGCAAGTTGGAAATCATCTGGTAATTCTCTGTTATCATACGAAGATATGAAAGGTGCTGGAATAGATAAGATTCGACATTTGTTCCGAAACTACGAGCGTGAGCATATCTACAACTATGAGGAGCACGTGTCGTTCGCAGAAGAGTTGGAGGCATATGGAAAACTGCCAAAGACATTCATGGCCGTTGACCCGGTAAGCAAGAAACCTTGGATATGGGATGATGTCACCCGGATGCGCACGCTCAATACGAAACAGTCGCAGAAGAAACGGCAGAACCACATCTGCCCCCTTCAGTTAGATATTGTCGAAAGGTTGATTGAACGATACTCAAACAAAGGTGAATTGGTGTTTGACCCGTTCGGAGGTATCGGCACCGTTCCCTATTGCGCAATCAATCTGGGGAGGAAAGGTCTGTCAACCGAACTCAATTACGACTACTGGAAAGACAGTCTTTCATATCTGTATGAGGCGGAGATGGAGGTCAGCGCACCCACATTGTTCGACTTAATGAGCGATGCCGTATGAACATTCACCAGACAATTCCCCGTTCAGATTACAATACCTTCTGAAAGCGTCATGGCGCAAGATGTGTGTATCTGAAGATAATAGGAAACGGAATAAAAGCAAGAAGTAAAACAGTCTTGTAATGGAAATAGAAAATTTAGATAATGTGAAAAATTCGCTAAAGTAAGAGAGCCGTACTTCACGGCTCTCCATAATGAGTAATATTGCATTTTGATAACGCATATCTTTGATAGAATCATATACCCATGAGGATAAAATACCTAAAAGTATAGGTAGGATTAAATTTATTATTATAAATGAAATCATATTGATTCTTTTTTAATATTATGCGGCAATATTACCTAACATCTGACAGGATTCGAACCTGCATATAAAACTTATCCATTCGGTCACAGATGCTGGAACAAATTTAAATGGTATTATTATAAAAAGCAAATAAATATGAAAGTAATAACCATAAAACAACCGTGGGCCTCTTTGATAGTCCACGGTATCAAAGACATCGAGAATCGCACTTGGCCGTGTCCTAAGAAAGACTTAGGGCAGAGGGTGCTGATTCATTCAAGCGCCGTCCCCGTGGAAATGATTAATCCTAATAGTGTATTTACGAAAAGGCAATGGGATAGCTTTTCACTTGGATTCCAGAGTGAGATTATTTGCGGCAATGGATATGTAAATTCTGCTATCATTGGAAGTGTCGAAATTGTGGATTGCGTTGTGAATCACTCTTCCATCTGGGCAGAGAAAGGGGGTTATAACTGGGTACTGGCTAATCCTATCCTTTACTCCAAACCTATCGAGAACGTGAAAGGGAAACTATCTTTCTGGGACTATTCCGGTATTAAAGAGGTAAAAATTGAGTGTCCGGAATGTGGCAGTATAGAAATAGCTGTCGAAGATTATACGACGGCTCTGTTCCCGACTTATCTGCATCGATGCAACAAGTGTGACTATGTGATTATGGAAAGTGAGTGGAATGTAATAAAGTAGGATATGGAATTTGATTGGTATTGGTTTGTTATAACAGTTTTGATAATCTGCGTTACTGTATATAACTGTTTAAATAGCTATTGGAAACATAAGTATAGGGACGAGAACAAAGGTGACTGATAGATACAAAAAAAGGCTATCTATCCCAGACAGCCAATCTTTTTTATTAACCTTAAATCTAATACTATGAAAAACACATTGCAAAGGTACGGATTTGTGGGAGTTGTGCAAATTATGAGCCTTTGTGCTGCTATCTTATAACATGGTTTAGTAGGTAGATGTATATGTTGACTATTAATGCTTTAATTGTCAAATAAGGCTTTGGAAAATCAGAATATCATTATCTTTTTCAGGTAAAAAGAGTGCTATATGTATTGAAAGCTTCTTTCAGTACTAATGATGGGTCAATGTCCGGTACTTCTCCTTTTGCAAAGTCTACTATTCCTATATTGATATTGATTATTGCTTTATATTCTTTATTGTAATAAGTGTACTCACCTTTTTCAAAATTGTGATAATCAGCTAATGCTATAAATATTTTCAAAATATACTCAGATTCTTCAATGCTGAAATTTGATTTATTAAGTTTGTTTATAGCAGATTCCATATCCTTTATTGTGCTAAACATTGTCCGAATAAAATCGAAAACAACCAAATTGGGAGACATATATACTGGTGTTCTCCTTCGTCCTATATAAACCAATCGATCTCCTTTAAAATCTTTATTAATATATTTCAGTAATGTTCTTATATTAATAGACCCATTTTTGACAAATGCGGATAATATACTACAGCAGGTTATATGTGAATAATAGCTATTGTTATTTAGACCCACTTCTTTATCAGATTTGGTTGTTGCAAGAATATGTGCTATGGCTTTTATAATTTCATTTGTATTATTAAAATGGTATATTTCTTTACTATAGAATTTATCAATGTATCCATTGAAATCTACATTTATTCCATATTTGGCACTATAAATGTTTCTTATATTATCAATATCGCATACTAAAATTATTTTGTCAAATCCAAATTTGTGCTCTTTAGTACCACAAAAATCATTATGTACTGATAATATATTTAATATTCTAAAGATATGTTCAGGGTCGATACGGTCTAAATCATCAATAATGAGGACGATTTGCTTATTGGGACTATTATCGGTTTTGGGCTTGATACAATAGAACGGATGATTTGAGTTATTGTATTATCTTCATAGATGCTTCCTTTCTCTATGCTAATGCTATCGAAGAATTTCTTGACATGGGATTCTTCATTTTTCGAATTATCTTTTGCATATGTTTCGATGTTTTCTTTCAGTGCGATACACCTGTCTATGATATCTGTGCCAAAAGTAATTTTTTCTGCTATAGAAAAAAAATTCCCCCAAAAATCTTTAGGATGATTTACCATATAAAAATATGCGGCATTGCTTAATGATATTTTTTGTTTCTCAAAATCATAGGGGACTTTTTCTAATAACTGCATTAATATGTCCACTTTGATATACTCAAAAATATCTTCGTTATTAGCAACAGAGTAATTAATTGGGGTTAAATATATTCCAGTGTATTTATCTTTGTGCTGATTAAAAAAATTATTTAGAAAATATGATTTTCCTATTCCAAAAGCTCCAGAAAAGATAATGTTCTCATTGTCTTTTTGTTTTAGGAAATCAGCAAAACGTTCGGTTTCTTTAGATATACTTATTTCCATTTTTATATTGATATTTGATTTGTCTCAAAGTTAATATCTTTTTTCATATTAAGCAAAACCTTCTGCCAAATCTTGTCAGTAACTTCTTTGATACCAGATAGTCCGTTCGTGGATTATTCGGTATCTTTATTTTCGTAACGTAAAATAGTGTGCCAATGGAGATAATTTATAGAAAAATAGAAGACCTTAAAAAACTGGGTAACAATCCCAGAACCATATCAGAGGAGCAGATGCGGATACTCAAAGAGTCTATTCATAGTAATCCGGACTACTTCGAAGCACGTCCCATCATACTCTCTGACCGGACTGGGGAACTGGTGATTATAGCCGGAAACCAACGGTATGAGGCCAGTGTAGAACTAGGACTTTCTGATGTGCCGACGGTTCTGCTTCATGGGTTGACAGAAGAACGAGAACGGGAGATTATTATCCGTGATAACGTGAATAATGGTACATGGGATGAAAAACTGTTGAAGGAGTGGGACGCAGAATCTTTGATGGGTTGGGGATTAAACTTTGATTTTGACTATGATAGTCTGGTAGATAGTGAAAGTGATGCCCGGAATAAATACACGAAAAAGATAGAAGCTCCGGTGTATGAGCCTAAAAGCCCTGTATGCCCGGAAATAAATTCTCTCTATGATAAAAGCAAATATGAAGAACTGATTTCGGAAATAGATAATTCAAACGTTCCGGAAAATGTGAAGTCTTTCCTTCGGATAGCTGCATTGAGACATATTGTATTCGATTACGGACGGATAGCAGAGTTCTACGCCCATCAGGAGAAAGAGATTCAGGAACTGATGGAAGCGTCTGCGCTGGTGATAATAGACTTTGATAAGGCGATAGAGAACGGTTATTCCAGATTCAAGGAAGATATTTATGAAATAATGCTGGAGGATACTGAAGATGAGGAGTGATTTTGCAGCATTCATACTGACGCATGGCCGTGCCGGTTCCGTCATTACAGATAAGACACTGCGGAAGTGTGGCTATACGGGACCGATTGTTTATGTGATAGACAATGAAGATAAAGTGGCCGCAGAGTATTACGCGAAATATAAAAACGTTGTAATGTTCGATAAACCAAAGATTGCAAAGACTTTTGATGAAGCGGATAATTTTGATGATCGCAGAGCTATTGTTTATGCGCGTAATGCTTGCTTTCAGATAGCAAGAAAACTTGGCTACAAATACTTCATAGAACTGGATGATGATTACGATGTGTTTTCTTTTACTTATGGTAGAGATGGTATAGTCAAACAGAGGGCGATAAAGCAATTGGACGTGGTATTTGAAGCTATGCTACGTTTTTATGAAAGTATTCCGGCTCTCACTTTGGCTATGGCTCAGAGAGGCGATTTTGTAGGAGGAAAGGAGAACGATATTTTGAAAGGCGAGAAGATGAAACGGAAAGCGATGAATTCTTTCATCTGTTCCGTAGATAGACCGTTCCAATTCGTTGGTCGCATTAATGAAGATGTGAACACCTATACCACGCTTGGTAGCAGGGGATGTCTGCTTCTGCAGGTTCCACAAGTGGCGCTAAACCAGAAGCAGACACAGAAGAATAAGGGTGGGATGACAGATATATACATGAGTCAAGGGACATATGTCAAGAGTTTTTATACGGTTATGATGATGCCATCCTCTGTGAAGGTGGGCGTGATGGGCCATAGCGAGGAAACGAAAAGATTGCACCACGTGATTAATTGGAATAACACTGTTCCTAAGATATTGGACGAACGATTCAAGAAGAAATAAGATGGCGGCACCAACTGGAAATAAATTTTGGATGTTAAGGAGCAAGCATGGGAGGGATAAACTTTTTTCCACGCCAGAACTCTTATGGGAGGCGGCATGTGAGTATTTCCAATGGTGTGATGAAAACCCATGGTTATCTAAAAAGGCCATTCAAAAGACTGTTCCGGTAAGAAGGAAAAAAGGAAAGAAAGTGGAGACAGTCAATGAGCAACAAGTACAACAAGAAGTTTCCCCGACTTCCCGTCCGTATTCCCTTACCGGTTTCTGTATTTATGTAGGTGCTTCTTCCAAGTGGTGGAGCACTTTTCGTTCCGAATGTAGAAATAAGAATGATGAAGATTTTTTGGAGGTCATCGCACGCGTGGAGGAAACCATCGAAACGCAGCAGTTTGAGGGAGCGTGCGTTGGAGCTTTCAATGCGAATATCATTGCCCGTAAACTTGGACTTTCCGACAAACAAGAGGTGGACTATACGAATGCAGGAAAAGAGTTCAAAGGATTTAAATTTCTACCATATACAGAAGATGCGGAGAAAGTCAAGTAATGGGATATAAGGTCAATATAAAGCAGAGGTTAGCCTATAACTACCTTCGTGACGATGTTACGAAGTTTCTGTGTTATGGTGGCGCCGGTGGAGGTGGAAAGTCATGGCTTGGGTGTGAATGGCTTATGCAATGTGCTTACTATCTCCCGGGCACTCGATGGTTTGCTGGCCGGAATAATTTGAAAGATAGCCGTGAGTCTATCTCTGTCACTTTCGACAAGGTGGCAAAGTGGCATCGATTCACTGATTACAAGCAGACCAATGACGGTATACTTTTGGGGAATGGGTCGGAAATCATCTTTCTTGACTTGACATATTATCCCGTCAAAGACCCGATGTATGAGCGATTGGGCTCTAAGGAGTTTACTGGAGGGTGGATTGAAGAAGCCGGGCAGGTTCACTACCTCGCATTTGAGGTTTTGAAGACGCGTATAGGACGGCACTTGAATGATGTGTATGGAATATCCGGAAAGATACTTATCACTTGCAATCCGAAGAAGAACTGGCTTTATCGTGAGTTCTATAAACCGTGGAAAGAAGGCAGGCTGGAAGCCCCATACGCTTTTATTCAAGCATTGGTGCAGGATAATCCCTACGCTACCGAGGACTACATAGATACGCTCCGTAATACCAGGGACAAAGTGACAAAGGAGCGCTTGTACTATGGTAATTGGGAGTATGACAACGACCCGACAGCACTCTGTGATTATGATGCTATTTGTGACCTATTCGCAAATGAGCACGTAAAACCGATAGGATTATCGACGGGAGCAGCTGACCTTGCCATGAAAGGACGTGACCGCTTTGTCGGAGGGCACTGGGTAGGCAATGTGTGTTATATCCGGTTAGACCAGGAATATAGCACGGGTAAATCTATTGAGACGGACCTTAAAAACATGATGATACAGTGGAAGATTCCACGTAGCATGATGGTCGTTGATAGTGATGGACTTGGAAGCTACCTTGAAAGTTATTTGAATGGCATCAAAGAATTTCATGGTGGTAACCGACCTATTAATCCAGAGTACGACAATCTGAAGTCTGAATGTGCATTTAAGCTTGCAGAGCTAATAAATAATCGGCAGATAAGAATTATATGTACGGAAGCGCAAAGAGAGCGCATAATGGAAGAATTGTCCGTCTTGAAGCAAGACCATATAGATGCCGATACCCGGAAGAAAGGGATAGTCAGCAAGGAGAATATGAAAGATATACTCGGACATTCTCCGGATTACCTCGACATGTTGATAATGGCAATGCTTTTCCGTATAAAACCGATACCTAAAAGACCAAAAGCAAAATTAGGACAGATATGACAGTAAAAGAGTTTTTGATATTGAGTAACGTGGCGAGCAATGCTGCTGAACTGTTGGATCAGATAGGGAAGTTGCCTAAACCGGACTTTGTCGCAGGTGTAAGAGTTCCGGAGACTCTGAATGACCTCACTATAGGTCAGCTGATGGAACTGCAATCCATACGCAATGGAATAGATTGTATAATGGTTCCATGCCGTGTTGTCCTTGGTTTGTCTATTGATAAGATAGAGAAGTGTGGGGTAGCGGATATTTTGGGATTCTCCACATGGGTAACCAGGGAGGTTGAACGTATTACCAAGCTTTTTGAAACTACGAGCGTAGTACCGACTCCGGAAGAAAGACGTGCCGGAGTGGATAAGCTTTCGTTCGGGTTGTTTGGCTTGGTGGATTACTATGCTACCCGTATGGGGATAACTGACCATGAGCAGGTAGAGAGTGTTCCATGGGTAAGAGTGTACAAGTGTCTTGATATGGACGCGGAGAAAATACGTTATGAACGTCGATTACGAGAAATATATCAGAATAAGCAATGAATATAAGTGTAGAAAGGAAAATCGCTTCTATCGCAGAGAAGCTGGAAGGAGTTACCTATTTATTTGATAACTGGGTGACCGCCAACGTTCGGCTGGATAAGATGCCATTGCCGGCCATTATAAATCTGCTTCCTGCATCTGGGAAGTTCGTCATATCAAGGACTCAGTTAAGAGATTGCCCAAATTGCATGATTGCTTTTGTAGACAAGACGGCGTTTGATTTTGACGGGGTGGAGAATGATGAGGTTATTGAGAGGTGCAAAGGGTATGCAGTTCAATTTATCCGTGAGTTGAATAGGAGCGGGCTGTTTGAGTGGGTAAGCGATGAAGTCCCTTATTCCGTTTTCTATGATAAGCTGGATGTAAATGTTACTGGAATAGTAATAGAATTGAAACTGAAAGAGGTTCAAGGAGTACCCATGTGTTAGTTATGGAAGACAGAAGAAAGGACGTTAAAGATATACTGAACGAGGAGTTGGATAAACTTCGGCAGCGTATCATTGAGAATCATATACAAGCTGGACAGCGTGCAAGCGGAAGAACCATCAAGAGCCTGCATGTCGTAGTAGATGATAATCATGGTGTTTTATTCGGTAGACAGGCTTTTGGAGTTCTGGAAACAGGACGCGGACCGGGAAAAATCCCAAAAGGTTTTTGGCAAATAATTCAGCAATGGGTGGTGGATAAGAGGATTCAAGTAGAAAAACCTAAATCGTTTGCTTATCTCGTAGCTCGTAAGATTGCAAATGAGGGTACTAGGCTTTATCACTCTGGAACGCATGAGGATATATATTCAACGAGTGTTACACAAGCGATACGGGATATTATGGACCGTGTGTTTGGTGTTTTTCTGAACGATGTACAACATATAAATTTGCATAGTAATGAGGACGCATAAGATAGGAAATACTACAATCGAGTATCCGGATGAAATATCTTTCTGTTTCAATCCGGTAGTGATAAATATTAGTGGATATACTTGGGCATGGGTGGAAGCAACGATAACCGACGTACTTACCGGAAAGGAATATAAGGAAAAACGTGCATTATTTAAAACCGCATGTTTCTTTGATCTGTCTTTCTATATGCAATCGGCTTTTGATGCAACGGAGTTTGGCAAGATTGACTATCAATCCTCTATTCCACAAGATAGTCAGCTTGGGCGTCTGTTCTCTGTTGAAGTGGATATGTATACGTCTGATAGCACTATCGGAGAAAGTTTCCAGTTTAATACTTTTATTATTTGGGGCGCAATGAAAGTCGGCGAAAGATATAATGGTGACCGTATTCTAACATGGTTTAGGAACTTACCATTTACGGTCGGTATGTACACTGCGGGGGCCGGTACTGTTAGTGTGACTGCTGACGGTCAAGTTTTGCCGTCCATCATATTGTCTGACCGCAAAGTGTATAATCTTACTTTGCAGGGTATTGATGCGAATAGGGATGTTGTTTTGAATCTCCCTGGAACTAGTACGGGAGCAAGTGTATTCGATAATACCTTTGACTTTACTTTTCACGCATTGACGAATGTGGCCGCAAATGTGAGGCTTTTAGTTGATGAATGCACGGATGGAATTTATTTACGTTGGATAAATCGTCATGGCTTTTATTGCTATTGGTTGTTTAAACGTGGTGATGAGAGCAAACAAATTGCCAATGATGGTGAATTCATTCGTAATAATATGCAAGACTATAACTATGTTAATGGCTATCATGGAGGTTCAGGACGTAAGCAGAGAAAAACAGAAGAGAATACATTGTTGGTGTGTGCTCCTTTAGTGGACTCTGAAACGTTTGACTTCTTGTTTCAACTCGCGTTGTCACCCGTTGTTGATATGTATGCAGGTAAAAATGTGAATGGAGTTGATAGCTGGAAGGCAGTGAATGTATCTGTTGGTAATTTCAATAAGACAAGAGCTGTATTACAGGATTTCGTAGCAACAATCATATTACCAGAAACAAGAGTACAAAGCTTATGAGAAACGATATGCTATTCATTGGTGATAAACTGATGGATTTGGATGATGATACCAAAGTAACGCTCAATTTCAAAAGTAATATATTTACGGATTTGAGTAAGATTATAAGTAATAATTCTTATACTATCAAACTTCCGAATACTATACGTAATCAGTGTGCAATCATGCATGCTGATTTACCTTCATGCGACATCGTTTATCCTAGAATTAAACTGAATGCTCGTTATTTTCGTAACGGGATAGAGATACTCAATAACGCAACTGCGGTCTTATTGTCTACATCGGATGTTTTTGAATTTGCTCTTTCATGGGGTAATGTCTCTAGATTTGCAAATATTATAAGTGGAAATAAAACGCTACGTGATTTGAAGGATAGACACAATTATGAGGTCATTGCTGATGATGATTTTCCAGATTATCATGTATTTTGGAAAGTAGGTTCTTTTGAAGGGGATGCTTCCGGTAATTTTTTTATTCCTAAAGTAGACTATGGTATACGGCGGGAAGATACAACAGGGTGGTATCATCCTGGGTGTAAGGTTACCTGGATTTTGTTACAAATTATGAAAGATAATGGTGTCACTTTTACGTTTCCTGCTAATCGCGCTTTTATGTTAAGTAGATTGTTTGTACCCTTATTAACTCGTAATGATAGCAGAAGTTATGCTGCAAAAAATGCATTACATGCAGAGTTTAGTTACTATGTACATGGACGTCTTGATAAGGGAGAACCGGAAAAATTGTATTTTGCAGATAAGTCGTTTTCAAGCTATTATGGGACTATAACCAAGTTTAAAAGTAGTTCTGGAAAAATTTATATTCAAGGCTTTAAACTTAATGCTCCGAATATGAAGATTTTGATGAATGGTAATGTGTCGTTTGATGTATCCACTTCTATATACCCTAATGGAGCATGTCTGGTTGCTTATTACATTATGGATGATGATACAAGAGTCGATATTGCAACTATAGATTATAGCAAGATTGAGAGGCATAACACAAATAGTTATACTATCTATTTTGATTTTACAGATATAGAGACAGATACGCTAGAGGAAAGTAAGGAGATTTTGTTTGGATTACTTGACGCAGGGTGGATTGATGATGGTGGTATATCTATGGATAATTCATTTAGCATTACAGCTATATGTGATCAAGTGATGCCTTCGATAGATGATGAGATAAATGCAGGATATGGGCACTTCCCGATTATTGCAAATTTGCCCGAAATAAAACAGATAGATTTTATTAAAGCTGTTGCTGCAATTCTCGGTGTTTTTGCTGTTCCTGGTAAGAATGATTCAAATTCCATTGAGTTTGTTTCTGTAGATACTATTAAAGAAAATGAAACAAGAGCATATGATTGGACAAAAAAGGTTGTTGCTACTTATAAGGAGAATAAACCTAATATGTTGGAATATAGGCTGAATGATTTCGCACAGCTGAATTATCTGCGTTACAAAGAAGACTCTACGGTTAATGGCTCTTATGATGGAGCATTACAAGTATTAGATTACACTTTGGATTCAGAGCGTGATATTCTTACGCTTCCATTTGCTGGTACTGATATGGCAGGTGGCGTTGCGTCTATAAAGTTATATAAGTATGACAGTGATGGTAAATCTTCTCTAGAGAAAGTGGAGCCAAGAATTTTACTTTGTACAGATGATGCAGATGTTCTGAAAGGAACATTTGAGGAACTTGATTTTTCTTCTGTGATTAACTCTTATTACAAAAGTTATAGTGAGGTCATTTATATGCCTAAAGTAATCACAGAAAAGATAGAAATAAATGATATTGAGTTGAGAGACTTGGATATGACTGTTCCAATTTACTTGGCCCAATATGGTAGATATTATGCCATTATTTCCATTAAGGCAGAAGATACGGGAATATGTGAATGTAAATTGTTACAATTGGAGGTATAATTATGAAAGACAATACAAGTGAAAAAATATTGGAAATTCGGGTAAAGTATGATGATGCTATCCGTAAAATAGCAGAGTATCGTACGCAGTTGGATATACTTCGAAAAGTAGAACAAACTCTTAAGGAGGATTTGAAGAAAGGCCGTATGAGTAGGGAGGAATATAATATTAAATTAACCGAAAATAGGGTTGCTACCCAACAATATACAGATGCCATCCGTGTACTGAATAAACAAATTCAAAATGAACGTAAAGAGCAGACAGAGATGGAAGGAAGCCTTGTTAGGTTGCGGGCTGAGCTTTCCAATCTTACCGCTGCTTATGACAGATTAAGTCGTGTAGAGCGTGAGGGGGGCGAAGGCAAAGAGCTGCAAGATAAGATAAATGCCATTACCGATGAACTGAAAGGTGCGGAAGAAGAAACGCAGCGCTTTTATCGGAATGTGGGTAATTATAAAGATGCGATACTTCAGGCTACAGAAGCCCAAGTACCTTTTGTTTCCATATTGCGCAGTGGCGTTAGCGTCTTGCGAGGTACAAAGGAATTTGTTGGTGGTTTGAAGGATGAATTGGTTAAAATAACAGTCCAGTACAAAGCAGGAACGGTCACTGCGAATATGTTCTCTGGTGCTCAAAAAGCAGCGGCTATAACAAGTAATTTGTTATCTGCAGCTTTAAAAGTGTTGAAACTTGCACTAATTTCCACTGGTATTGGGACTATTGTTGTTTTGTTGGGCTCATTGGTCGCATGGTTGGCTAAAACGCAAAAAGGTACTGAATTTCTTTCTAATGTAATGTCCTCTTTTGGGGCAATTATTGATGTGATTATAGACCGGATTGCAAAGTTTGGTGGAGCTATTGCTAAATTCTTCTCTGGTGATTTTTCTGGCGCAGCAAAGGATATGAAGGATAGTTTTTCCGGTATTGGAAAAGAAATTTCAAATGATGCGAAACAAGCGTGGGCACTGAATGATGCATTGCAACAGTTAGAGAAATCGGAAACAATGCTTAATATGAAGCGTGCGGCAAGTCGCTCTGAGATTGAAAGATTGAAGCTCATTGCGGATGATACTACAAAAAGCCTGAAAGAGCGTACTGATGCGGCTACAAAAGCATACGATATGGAAAATAAACTTCAGCAGGAAAGTATTGATATTGGCCGAAAGAAATTGGCAAATCTTCTTGGGCAAATAGAACTTACTGGTGAAGCTAATAAATTGCTTGATGATATGGCACAAGGTGCAATAACGGCTGATGAGGTTATTAGCCGATTGGGTATATCAGAAAGTACAGTGAAAGATTTAAAGGAATTCTCTCAAGTTTTTTCGGACGTAGCTCAAAAGGAAATGGAGAGCTATACCCGTAATAAGGAAACCCAGAATAAAATAAATGCGATGCGGAAAGAATCAGTAGATAAGGCTAAAGTTGTAAAAGAAAAAGAACTTTCAGAAATTCGTAAGGCTGAGGATGAAATGCTTAAGCTGGTTAAGGACAGTAGAGAGAAACAATCCATTGAGATAGAACGTCAGTTTTCTCGTCAAATAGAAGATTTGCGTGTTCGCTTGATTGAGGAACAAGACCTTACAACGAAAGCACGTGGAGCTATAAATAATCAGATTATTGCACTTGAACAGCAAAAAAATGATGCATTACAGCAATTATCGGAAGAACAACTGATGAAGGAGGTGGAGAACCGGCAGAAACTAATCTCTCTGCAACTTGAATCCGTAAAAGCTGGAAGTGAGCAGGAATACCAACTCAAAATACAGCAACTTGTTGTCCAACGTGACGTAGAACTTCGTCAGAAAGAGCTTACTGAACAGATGAAGCTTGCTGTCACGGAGAAGTACAATAAAGAGATTGATGATTTGTCCGTTCAACATGAGAATGATACAGCAAAGAAACAAGCTGATGCACTCAAACTTCGATTGGATAATGAATTGGCAGAAGCTAAATTGAATGGATATAGTGAACTTGAGCTTCTTCGTATGCAGGAACAGCAGAAGCTTGAACTGAAAGACAGCTTGAGACGGATGGAAGAGGAGAGTGATGCCGAATTCCGGGCCAGACAGCTTGCTGCAGACCAAGAATACTTGGATGCAAAGCAGGCGGTCATTGACAAGGAAGTGGAGATGCAGCAAAATAAAGGTGAATCCCTTTCTGTCTTGGCAGGGAATCTTTCTGATTTGTTGGAACAAGCGGCAGGAGATAACGAGAATATGGCCCAGTTGGCGAAAATACTGGCTATTGCGGAGGTTTCTATCGCACAAGGGGTAGCCATTGCCAAAGCCGTAGAAACAGCTACCCGCTCATCTGCAACATGGATTGACATGCTTGCTGCGATAGGTACTGTAGTGGCATCTGTAACTACTGTTATGGGAAAGGCTATGAAATCGGTGAAAAGTGCTAAATTTGCACAAGGAGGTAAAGTTGAAGGGCCAGGTTCCGGTACAAGCGATTCCATACCTGCTATGTTGTCCAACGGTGAAAGTGTAATGACGGCTGCTGCAACCTCGATGTTTGCTCCGTTATTGTCGGCTTTCAATCAGATAGGAGGAGGTATTCCCATTAATGTAACAGCTTCTTCCAATCAGGCGTTAGGAGAGGACATGCTGGCCAAAGCTGTTGCAAAAGGTATGATGATGGCGCCTGCTCCGGTGGTTTCTGTGGAAGAGTTTACCTCTGTTGCTAATAGGGTTAAGTACGTTGAAAATCTTGGTAGTATATGAAAGCATATGAACTATTGATATTGAATAAGAGTCTTCTTCAAATGATGGGGGATGCTTCGCTTGATGTCGGGGATGTGAAATATATTCCCGTGTATCAAGAATATGTCCGTCTGTCAAAGGAGGGACATAAAAAGACTTATATCATGCAATATTTATCCGATGAGTATAATATTGCGGAAAGGACAATTTATCGGATAATAGATAAGTTCTCAAGTAAGGTGGATGTTTAGGGGGGGCGGAATTATTCCGCTCTTTTTTTGTTTTGAAAAAGTTGCTGACAAAGCGTGTCAGTGGAATAGACTTCTTATTTTCTTCAAGCCGTATCATGTTTTCTACCTTTGTTACAAACAATTATGTGATATGGCTAAATTATACATTAACAAGGACATTGTAGCTGATAAGGATAAAATGGAAAATTGGTATTTGACCGGTGACGAGGGGCTTTCGTTTCCGGATATCCAATACTTCCTTTCATGGCTTGACCCGGCTGACCCTAAAATTGACATTGAAATCCATTCGTGCGGCGGTGATACGGTTGAGGGGTATGCTATTTATGATGCATTACGTGCGTCGGGCAAGGAAATATCTTGTACCGTTGTTGGACGATGTGCTTCTATGGCTACCATCATTTTGCTTTCTGCTCCACTTGAACGCAGAAAAGCTTATCCTCATGCAAAGTTTCTCATCCACAAACCATATTTGGCAAGATATGATGATTTATTGGACCTTGAAACTATAGAATCCATCAAGTCAAGTCTGGAAGCGGAAAAGGATAAGATGATGGCTGTATATGTTGAACGGACAGGAGTTGAATCGACCATTTTGGAGGTCCAGATGAACAAGGAGGCATGGTTTGGCGGTGAGGTTGCAAAACAACTTGGATTTATATCTGATGTTCTTATACCGACTACAGCAAAAGGAACTGATTATAAACTTAATAGTGAGAAAATGAACAAAGAGAAACAAGTAACGGTAAAGCAATCTATCATTGACAGACTGCTTGCGAAATGTGGCTACCAGAAGATAGAAGACATTCCGGTAGTATCTATGGAACTGACAGATGCCGAAGGTAATACACTGACGGTGGAACGTGAAGAAGGAGAACCGCAGGTGGGAGATGCGGCATCCCCCGATGGCGAGCATGTTATGCCCGATGGTAAGACTATCATTGTAACAGACGGAGTGATTACAGAAATCAAAGACCCGGAAGAAGCAAACGGTGACGAGGAGATTGAAGCTTTAAAGGCGCGCATTGAAGAACTTGAAGAGGAAAATGCGGCATTGAAAACCAATGCCCGTACAGTTGAGGACAATAAGATACTGAATGCTGTAAAGATGGCAGGAGGTGAGAATTGGCTAGCAAAACATTGTTCAACCTATAGAGTCTCTTTGCGTACCCAATCCTTCAAGAATACTGTTGAGACACAAGCAAGTGCAGAGGAGACACCTATTCAAAGAAAGTTGAGAGAGGAAAGGGAGAAGAGAACTAAAAAGTAAAGAAAGGAGAATTGAGTATGCCTATTTTAGATTTTTCAAAATTGACGCCAGACAATCAGGCGGTGAAGGATTTGAAAGACTTGATTGAACTGACAGTCTTTCAAAATGAGGATATGGAGCGTTTTATGACGTTCATGCCTAAAGTGACCAATGGCAAGAAAGTTGGCTTCATCGGTGAGATGGAGGATGTAGGTATCGCAGGTGCCGGATGTGACCCTGAATATCAAAAAGTGGCTATCGCTGCCGCCCAGAAAGTATGGGAAATTGGCGACTGGCAAGTTCCGTTGGAAATGTGCTATGAGGATTTGGAGAATACTATTGCAAAGTACTGCTTGAAGACCGGTACCAATATTGCGGACCTTACTTCTACTGAATATATGGATGGGATTGTCCTTCCAAAACTGACGGAAGCAATGATGAAAATGTTATGGCGCTTCACTTGGTTTGGAGACAAGGATGCCGCTAATATTAACGGTTCCGGTCAAATTACGGATGGATTGAATGTAGAATTGTTCAAGACATGTGACGGTTTCTTTAAACGCCTGTTTGCCATATGTGCAGAGAATTCCGGTCAGCATACCGTTATATCAGCCAACTCTGAAGCATCTTATGCTTTGCAGAAGTCCAAGATGAAAGAATTAGGGGCTGCTACATCTGTGTTTGACACGATGCTTGAAGATGCGGATAGCCGTATTTTCCAGAAGTCCGGACATGCAATTTTTGCTACAAAATCATTATGTGATTCTTTGTCACGTGATGTGAGGGAGAAATATAAGGTTATTATGCCTTGGACGGTCATTTTTGACGGCCTTGAAGTAGGAGAGTATGACGGCGTTACGGTCGTAAAATGTTCTATTTGGGATAGATTTATTCAAGCGTATCAGAACGATAAAACGAAACTGAACCTTCCTCACCGTGCGGTTCTATGTTCTCCGGACAATTTAATGTACGGTTGTGAAGGCGATAACCCGATATCTGACCTTGATATCTGGTTTGAAAGAAAACCCCGTAAGAATTATATCTATTCTACTGGTAAACTCGGTTCTATGATTGGCGAGGACAACTTGGTGCAAGTAGCATATTGACAAAAGGAGGTATTCTATGGGAGTATGTGATGATATTTTAAAGAAAGATATTGTTCCGTCGTGTGATGATCCAGTAGTACAAGGATTGGAGCAGGAAGGGGTAATAATGAATCGTGCGGATGTGGACTTTGCAGCCACAGTATTCAATTCTACAAAAAAGAATGTGATTGAAACGCTGGCTATGAAAACCGGGAAGAAGGCTTATAAGGTTGTTGTTCCTGGTAAAAATCCATTTACGGGTACAAAGACCTCATTAGTGGCTGGCACATATCGTAGTTCGTTTACCAATACTGTCGCGATTGTGATATTGGCAAACGACCCGGATGTATGCGCTGATGTTATTGACGGATTGGCTAACGGTACCTATGTTGTGGTGTTGGAGAATAAATATAAGGGTTTACAAAAAGAAGGAAACCCTGGTGATGCCGCTTTTCAGGTGTATGGTTACTACCAAGGGCTTACAGCTACAGCTATCGACAACGATAAGTATAGCGAGGATACTGAAGGTGGATGGGCTGTTACCTTGGAAGAGCAGAAAACGCCTAAATCTGCATTATTCTTGTTCAAGACGAGTTATGAAGCAACTAAGACAGCTATCAACACTTTGACGGCTGAACCGGCAGCATAGGAGGGAATATGCTTGTCTTGGAGATGGTTGATAAGTTGAAGAGATTGGGGGATAAGGTCTCCCTTTCTTCTTCTGATAAATCAGACATTGAACTGATGTTTCATGAAGTTCTTGGTAGGACATTTACCAAGACCTCATGTGGTGATTGCTATCGTGACGCTGTGATTGAAATGTATTCGTACTTAAAAAGATATGGAAAAATGAAAGAAAAATCAAGTTATGCATTGAAAAATGGTGTATTGCTCCAAGTAGGCTTTGGAAGTAGTGAAATGTACACCAACAACAATCTTACTGACGAAGCGGCAGAAAGGTATCTTGCGGAAAATCCTAAAGGGATAGTCTTTTTTGCTTCAACGCCTTCCGATTGGGAGAAAAGGGTTGAAAGACGGATGAGTCCTGCTTTACCATTGGATGAAACTTTGGTTTCAGAATTGGTGAAAGCCTTTGAAGTGGAAGGTGCTACTTCTGAGATTGTGAGAGATGCGTTCAAGACTTATAAACTGAACGGGAAGAAAGTTACAGCTAAAGTATTGGATGCTCATATTAAAGAGGCTCAATCTGTAGTTGACTCTAAGCAGACTATAGAAGCCGTAGAAACGGTGAAATAAAGAACAACCTCACGGAACGATGAATGTAAATGAATTAAAGAAGAAGAGTAATAGGCGTGTTGACACGGGCTATTTACGTAATCTTGGCATCCAAAGCTACGGTGATGATAATTTATATCCCCAACATCTAAGAAATATCATCGCTGCGAGTTCAACGGGTAGCGAATGTGCAGAACGTTATGCCAATTTCATAGAGGGAAATGGGTTTCGTGAGGTTGCTTTTTCTGAATATGTGGTTAACCGCCGTGGAGATACGGCAGATGACATCCATGCTTTCGTCTGCAAGGATGTTGCTGATTACGATGGGATGGCGATACATGTTAATTATAATATGTTCGCAGATATAGTGGAAGTACAGCACATCCCCTTTGAAAATTGCCGTTTGTTGGAGGAGGATGAATCCGGATATATCGCAAAAATCGCAGTTCATCCGGATTGGACAGGAAAGAAAACCCGTCAGGGAAAAGCCATAAAGGTAATACCAGAAAATGTAGAGTTTATAGATGTATTTAATCCACGTAAAGAGGTGGTCTATGCGCAAATTCGGGCTGCCGGAGGGATTGAAAACTATAAGGGGCAGATACTATGGATTAGCAACACAGGGAAATTCGTGTATCCTATCGGAAGAGCTGACCGTGTGATTACGGAAATGAGTACGGATGAGGGATTAGCCAATGTGAAGTATCGTAATGTGCGTTGTAACTTCATGCCTTCCGGGATGATAATTACAAAGAAAGGTGCTTCTTCGGTACGTTTTGATGAAAACGGAAATCCTATAAAAGAGGATAGGACTAATGAAGATACTGGTTTTTCTGATACTATCGTGCAATTACAAGGAGACACCAATGCGACAAAGGTCTTAGAGGTAACCTTGGAATCTGATGAAGAAAAACCGGAGTTTGTGGATATTAGTCCTAAAAATTATGATAAGGAGTTTACCGTTACTGATGCCAGTGTGGTTGAACGTATTTATTCGGCTTTCGGGCAGGAGCCTTGGTATTGTATCCGGATTGGTAAGGTCGGTTTTTCTGGGGATATATTGGAAGATGCTTTTGAATACTATAACTCTATTGTGTCAAAGCAACAACGCATGATTGAACGGGCTTTTCAGAAAATTTTTGCGCATTGGTATGAACCTCTCAATCCTTCCAATGACTTTAGTGTACAACCTCTTAAATATATAAGAAATGCTGCGATGTCTAATAACAACAGATGAGGTCTATAAGTTGGCTCGTACGATGTCAATACACATCGATACGGAAAAGATAGAGGCATATATTCGGGAGTCGGAGAACATTGATTTGAAGTCAGCTTTGGGCGATGCTTTATTCTTAGATGTGAAAGAACATCCGGAAAATTATAGTGAGTTGCTTAATGGTAGTTTTTATACCATAGAATGTGGAGGCAAACGTTCCTTTGTAGGGCTGAAAACGACATTGGCATATTATACCTATGCTCGTATCGTGAAAAATGGAGATGGAAATGTCACCCGTTTTGGATTTGTCAATAAAGATAACGAATATTCATCGCGTTCTGATTTTAAGGAGAAACTTATGGCTTATAATGATGCTTTCTCTGTTGCTGATAGGTATATGAAAGAATGTGTTCGGTATTTGAATGATAACAAAAAAGACTTTCCGCTGTATAGGGGAAGTGGAGGGATTAATGCTAATCGTGTAACTTTTAGAGTACTTGGTGAATAATGCCTGATACACTTGACATATTAAGGAAACTTGCTCTACAGATAAGGAACGCCTCTTCTGAGGGAGAGAATACCGCAGAGAGGGTTGGACGGACATTTATTGGCATTCTTGAACTCATTCAACAAGGAATGAGCATCGAAGAATTATCAAAGGTGTTCCTTCGCAAAGACCGAGCTGACGGCACTCCTTTCCCCATAACCTTCGGAGATTGGGTCAAGTTCGGCGAGTTCATCACCGGTATTTCCGGAGGGTGCATCGACAAGAATGGCATTCTCGAGATGGAGGAAGGCATATTCCGCAAACGTCTGTTTGTTCCGGAGATTGCCTATAACCGTGTGACCTATTTCAAAGGACGTATGTGTGCCTCTCCCGGAGGTGGATGTACGGTCAAGGAATGGACGGACAACGGTGACGGCAGCTATACGATTACACCCGATTTGACGGATGCCGACGGGCTGAGCCAGTTTGTCGATGACATTCTGACTACTTACTTCGTCACCAAGAACGCCGAAGGCAAGCTGCAGGGTTTCGAGGAGATGAAGTTCCGGGTGACTTCCGCAGACTATACAGCCAAGACATTCGTCATGACACCCAAGCCGGGTACTGACTGGAAGCCGGGTGATGCGATGGTATTGGCGCAGACGGGTAACTTTACGGATGAGGATAGACAGACGTACATCCTTATCGATACGGTGGGCGGCAACAACTGCATCACTTTCTTTGACCACGCCAATACATGGGATGTCGAGCCGGCACAAGAGATGTCGTGGATTGGCAAGAAGAAAGGCCGTACCGTACATGGCATTCCGGCCGACAACTACTCGGCTGTTTTTCGCCACGTCATCATGTCCGGCAAGATATTCCAGGTGGATGACATCACCGGCGAGGCTTTCCGGGTACCGCTATTTAAAGGTACGTGGAAAAAGGGTGAGAAGTATGCCTATTATGATGAGGTGACGCATAACGGCAGCTCATGGATATGTGTCAATGAGAAAGGCACGTCTACAGAACCGGCAGACGGCAATGCCGACTGGCTGAAATATGCGGCCAAGGGAGAAAGCGGCAAGGGTATCAAGTCTACCGATGTGGAATACGCGATATCGGTGTCTAATGTCATTGCCCCGGTGGACGGTTGGCAGACTACCTCCCCTGAATGGGAAGCCGGCAAGTATATCTGGTCGCGGACGAAGATTGTCTATTCTGATGGCGAAGTCAAGTACACTCAAGCGGCTTGTATCAGTGGTGGGCAGGGAGCCGACGGCAAGGGCATCAAGTCCATTACCGAAGAATACTACCTTTCCTCTTCATCGGCCACCACAACCGGAGGCGAGTGGCAGACAGACTCTCCGGCGTGGAAAAACGGCTGGTATATCTGGACCCGGACAAGGATAGTCTTTACTGATGGTACAAGTACCACAACGAACGCCATCTGTGTGACTGGCAGCAAGGGTGCAGACGGTACAAGCATTACCAATTGCGGTGAATGGGAAACCGGAAAGCATATACCTTACATGGGTATTACCAAGATGGCCGGACGTGTGTTTTTATGTGTCGCTCCTGATGGTACCGACAATCCTCCGATGTGGACTCAGACGACCAATGAGGGGCGCCGTATCCTGCAGACCCAGAACGGCGGCAAGTCCTACGGTTATACCATTACCGGGGACTTGAATACCGCTGAGTATGAGCTGCTGGTGGAGAACGGCCAGGACGGGCGTGACGGTAGGGATTATGAATGGATTTTTAAGCATACTGCGGAAAATATCGCTCCGGCAACCCCTGCCACATCACAGACTGATGACTACGTGCCGTCCGGCTGGCATGATGACCCGATTGGGGTGAGCGAGAGCCTGCCATACGAGTGGGCTTGCTGCCGAACTAAGAAGGACGGTGTATGGAGCGCGTTCAGTCCGGCCGCCATCTGGGCCAAATGGGGCTTTGACGGTGAGTCGGCCATTGTAGCCGATTTCGACAATGAGATGGAGAGTGTGGCGTTGACATACGAGGGAAAGACTGTTTCGCAATCCGTGCTCAATACAACCGTCGGCATGTGGTATGGTACGAAGAAGCTACAGCTCAAGTCCATCTCATGCGTGACGCCTGCCGGTGTCACGGAAAGCTACAATGTCAATACGGGTGTGATAGCGTTTACCGTGGCTTCCGGCATTTCGATGCCTGCACGCTCAGAGGTCAGGATAACCGTTACGGCTACGGTACAGGATACGGATATAAGCCGTGAGCTGGTGTTCACCATTGCCGGTGTACGTGCCGGTAATCCGGGCAGTGATGCGATACTCTATAGGCTGGTGCCTTCCGTATCTTCAGTAAGCAAGCGGAAGGATGGTACCTACAGTGTGGCAAGCGTGTCATGCACACGCACCAAGTCTGTAGGCGGTACCACTTCCATCACGACTGACGGTGTGCTGAAATACAGTAAGGACGGTGGTTCGGAGGTCGAGATACAGAACGGCACGGCCATTTCCCCGAAGAACTTCACGACGCAGCTGCAGTTCGTGTTCTACGTGGGTGGGCAGGTCGTGGACCGGGAAACTATACCCATGGTTGTGGATGGCAACGACGGTAATCCTGGGAAACCGGGCGGTGACGGCGAATCCGTCAAGGCTGGCGGTGAGTGGCGCACGGCTAATACTCCATACAAAAAGCTCACCATCTGTACGATGGGGAGTCGCTCCTGGCTCTCAAAGGTTGACACTTCGAATCCACCTCTATGGACTCAGACAACTCATGACGGGAGGCGAATCACTCAGACCCAGAACGGCGGCAAGTCCTACGGTTATATCATTACGGAAGAAGTGAACACCGACGAATGGGAACAACTGACATCAGACGGCGGCATGGTCTATCTCATCAGTACATGCAGCAATATACGGGTGAGCAGTGCCGGGTCTTTGGTGCCTTCGGCTTTCCGGGTGTATGCCAAACGGACGCTCGGCAGCGCCACATTGACTTATCCGGACGGATATCTGGCAGCGAGAGGCTACAGCAACGGGATATGGAGCGCCATCGCAGGGCCTTCGAGGGCTTCCGAGATTACTGTCAACGCTTCTGCAGGGTATTCCACTTTCTCTGTCCGCTGTTACCAGAGCCAGGCTGACGCTTCGGCATGGAATGACAGCTTTATAGCCGAGATGTCCGTGGGTGTAAGTTATGACGGTTCAAGCGGACGGGATGCCAGTGAGCCGCGTCCGAGAGGTTTTTTCGCCAAAGGTAACACGTATGTGTGGAATGAAGATTACCATGACATCGTACTGGCCACATTCAACAATCGAACCATTCCGTTTCGGGTACGGGCTTACGGTACGTCGGTCACTGTCGCACCTACCTCGATAGACGGTGATGCTAATTGGGAGGCGGCACAGCAGTTTATGTTTGTAGCTATGGATATGGCTTTAGCGAGAAAAATACGTGCTGATGAAATCCTTGTGGATGATTTGGTGGTACAGAATGTACTGGCAAGGGATAAAACCGGTAAAGCCATGTGCCAGATTGACGGGGAGAATGGTGGCATTGGGTTCCTGGCCGGAGGCAATATCCGATGGGATGCCAATGGTAATGTGTTCCAGGACGCCTCAATCTTCCGAAAGCTGAAACTTCTGGAGTCGAAATCCGATTCGTATGAATACTACCTGGATTTCAATACCGGGTTGAACTTTGAAATATCCCGGATATACTCACTTCCAACGCAAGAGGAAACAATATACCTGCCGAATGCGGCAGACTATGAAGGTGGAGAGTGCATGCTGTATAATGGAGGAATCTATACCCGTCTTACAGCACCTGCAAGCATAAAAGTCGCAGGTGGAGGCAGCTTTATCATAGACGGAGAATACTATTCTAAAATAGTTGTCCCGTCGCTTTCCCTTGCTCAATTCAAGGCCGTAGCGACATACTCTGATGGCGTAAAGGATGGGGTGAAATGGGTTCTAATATCAGGAAAAGCGGAATCGAGAACTTAAAATATCAGTGTTATGAAAGTGTTTTATGAAAGCAAAATTGCAAAATGGCTGCTGTGGCAGGGCTACAGCACCATCACATTGGGATGCTTCGTCTTCACCAAGAAAAGCAAGGAGGAGATGAAGCAGAGTACACTTAACCATGAGGCGATTCATGTGCGCCAATGGGAAGAATGTATGATTGCATCGGCTGTGTTGCTGACATTAATCATGCTGTTTACTGGATTCAACTTATGGGTATATCTGCTATGCCCGTTGTGGTTCTACCTCCAGTATGGGTTGGAGTATGTGATTTCCTACGTGTATCACTTATGCCGTAACCGGTGCTGGGTGAATGTAGGTGATAAGGCTTACGGAAATTCCGCGTTTGAAATGGAAGCGGAAGCTAACGAAGAGGTAGACGGTTATCTTGATGTGAGAACGCCTTTTGAGTCCTTCAAATATTACGGAAAAATTTGATTTATAATTTACAAAACGAGTTAATTATTAAAATGTTAAATCGGGTAATATTTCCATCCGGAAATTATGCCCCTTAAATATGCAATATTATGGCAGATGATATTAGAGAGAATGCGATGGCTGGGGGTACTCCGGCACGGCTGCGTGGATTGGCGGCGAATGGTAACAGTATTAGTCCGACGTTGGAAGAGGTAGCAAGCGCAATGCCGGTAGCGACAGAGACAAACAAAGGACTTATGCCAGCTAATGGAATTATTTACAAAGGTTCCCTTGGAGAAAACAGCTTGGAAGATGTTGGCAGTTCATTTGGTTATGCGTATGGGACAAAAGATGGAAGTAATATAGCAGGTCCCTTTTTATCATTACGAACAGGAAGTGGAGCTTGCTTTCAAATTAAAGCAGAATATACATGTTCCAGCTTAAAATTTAGAGTGTATAATCAAATAACACAAAAATGGTCTTCTTGGAAGTCTATTACTTTTACTTAAATAAGTATTGATAACTGCGTTGTCCTTATGTTGCCATATCCTTTGCCCCTTAAATGTAAGAATATGGCAGAAGATATTAAAGAAAATGCAATGAGTGGTGGTACTCCGGCACGGCTGCGTGGACTGGACGCAAATGGCAATAGCATCAGTCCGACATTGGAAGAGGTTATGAATGCGATGGGGCTGTTTTACAAAAGGTTTACTGTTCCTGCTGGAGGACAATATGAATTGCCTTTCAACAGTGGTCTAATTATAGTACAAGATTTATCTCAAAACTATGATAAATCTGTTGCTATTTTATGGGCTGACGGGAGAGGGAAGGTAATAGTACCAGCAGATACTATTTCATTCTTTTCAGACGTTGAAGATAAAATTTGTGTCATAAATACCGGGGCAAACACGAAATATATTATCAAAAATAGTAAAGCAAAAGAAAGAGTTGTTATAGTCACATTCATAAAATAAAAATCAATTTGCTTTACTAAAATTAGATAGCGGATTGAGCTTTATGTTTCTCTGCCGTGTTCTTTGCCCCTTAAATGTGAGATTATGGCAGAGCAAGATATTAGAGAAAACGAGATGAACTCAGTCGGTAGCGTGGATTACGTGAGAGGCTTGAAAGGTAAGGACAGCGTGTTGATTAAACCTGGCGACCTTCCTCATCCGAATACGGGTGGTGAAACAATTTCTGCTAATTTACAAAGTGGTAAATGGTATAGAATAGCTATTGGTTATCCTGGTAATGCCACTTCTTCTGGCCTATTCAACATGGGAAATGAGTTTGCTTACGATAGTGCAGCAGTAATATTGTTTTATGCTTTTGCTGAAGGGTATAATAATGGAGCTTTCATTACAAAAGTAGCTGCTTCAAACAGACTTCCTATATCGAAAGCTCGTGTGTTGTATGCAAAATCAACAACTGAACGAAGTTATTTAGACATATATGTACGACTTTCCGGTTCAAACAAATTTGTAATATCCGCTGCCGCCCTCATCAATTTCAAGTTGCAGACACCGGAAGAAGTCAGCGAAGCCATTCCTGAAGGCTACTCTGTAAAGGAAGTTTCCTTCTGATAGTGGTCCTGCAAACCATGTGGATTTTCATTCTGGTTATGCCCGTTCTGACCGAGATGGTCGGAACGGGTAAGAGATTGGATAAGAAATGAAAGAGGTAAATCAAGCTGCTAAAATTGGTAATTTATATTCGCCTCCAATCAGTATAAAGGATGGCATTCCCACTGCTATAGCCTTCTCTGATATACGTGAGCCTTCCGCTTACCATCTGAAAGATAAATTGGCTACCACTGGTATCTCCTTTAGATGAACGCTGCACATGAATACAAACACCATATTCTATCGGTGAATTTTCTGTCTTTCCTATATAAACAATGCTTAAACCTTCATTTAAAACCTTGTATGCTTCATTCAAATCGTTTAAAGATGTGATTCCAATTTCCTTAATAGACAGTAATGCACTTAATGAGGGAAGCTCCATCTTAGCTTGCCCACTATCTGTTTTTTCCCCATACACATACTTCATACTTGTGACTACCGGAAACTGGTTCATTGCTATATCCTGCTTCTCTGCCATATCTTCCTTACATTTAAGGGGCAAATCTTCCGGGTTATGAAAACCTATTATCTCATATTTTATTTTTTCGTAGATATTTTATTACTTTCTCGCAAAAAAACAGCTATGAATTACGGTTACATAAGGGTTAGCAGCGAAAAACAGACCGTTGAAAATCAGCGGTATGAGATTATGCAATATTGCAAGCGCAAGGGGCTCATTATAGATAAGTGGATTGAAGAGAGTGTGTCTGGTGCCAGGCATCCCAATGTGCGGAAATTAGGTAAGATACTGAATACGATAGACCAAGGCGACACCATATATGTTACGGAACTTTCAAGACTTGGACGTTGTGCGTATATGGTTATAGCTATCATATCTCATTGTCTGATAGCCAAAGCCAATATTGTGGAAATCCGTGATGACAAGCTTATTAAAGATGATTCAGATTCTGTGCAAGATACGTTTTTAAAGGTCTTATTTGCTCAAAGAGAGCGGGAAGATATATCAAGGAGAACCAAAGCCGGACTTGCCAGGCGGGTAGCCATGGGGATGAAGCTTGGGCGAAAACCAGGTGTTCAGAATTCCCATTATAAATTGACTGGAAAGGAACGGCTAATAAAAAAGATGTTTGAATACGGATATTCCAAAGCCGCCATTTGTAGAAGGCTGCAATGTAATCCGATAACTTTGGATAGGCATCTTATAAGGATGTGCTATTTTCTACCTTGTAATTGAGTTTTATATCTTTGCGTGAAAAATGATTTACGCGTATATTAGAGTCAGTACAGATAAACAAACGGTTGAGAATCAGAAATTTGAGATAGAGAAATTTTGTAAGATAAGAGAACTGCAAATAGACAAATGGGTGTCGGAAACCATATCCGGTACCAAGTCTGCAAAAGAACGGAAGCTTGGCGCTTTGCTGAAAAAACTTAAAAAGGGTGATACCCTTATTTGCTCTGAAATTAGTCGTCTTGGGCGTCGTCTGATGGAAGTGATGAGCATTCTAAACACTCTCATGCAAAAAAAAAATCACTGTTCTGACTGTAAAGGAGAAGTATGAGTTGGGTAACAATATACAGTCTCAGATTCTTGCCTTCGCTTTTGGTCTGTCAGCTCAGATTGAACGTGATTTGATTTCGCAACGGACCAAAGAAGGTCTTGCCAGGCGTGTTGCCGAAGGACAGAAATTAGGGCGGCATAAGGGTGGGCATAACTCGCATTACAAGCTGACGGGCAAAGAAGGATTGATTAAAACTATGCTTGAATACGGATATTCTAAAGCTGCCATTTGTAGAAAATTGAAATGCAATCCTAAAACATTGGATGACCATTTAAAAAGGATGCAATAAGTAATCGGATTTCAAA
>ERZ773168.219-NODE-219-length-58351-cov-6.876184_pt1 | contig 58351 bp, 79 predicted proteins | sample MGYA00511261_ERZ773168 | MGnify/ENA primary metagenome ERZ773168 (study PRJEB29015, sample SAMEA2737855) | human gut metagenome | biome: human gut; feature: human-associated habitat; material: faeces | place: China | collected 2012 ... | reverse complement strand
TTTTAATACTCCTTTCGTGTTAAACAATAAGTTCTCATTATAATACATGATTTTGTTGCGAAAGAAGAGAGGACCTGAATTAGTCCTCATCCTCTTTTGAGTCGGTTGACTCTATAGCTTTTACTCTTTCATCGACTGCTTTATCGATATGCATCTGTGTTAAACAGATTCCTAAGAATCCTGCTATCGCTGTGCATCCGATCTGTCCAATCTTTAACAAAGTTTCTTTGCTCATTTTATCACCTCCTATTATATACTATGATTTAGTTGCGAGACGGTTGAGTTCATTCATCATGATGTGTATGCCTTCAAGCCTACCTGTTAAACGTTCTGTTTCCTTAATAATTTTCAGTCCTTCTGCTGATTCTTCATCTGGTAATGATTCTGCTTCCTTGTTTAATTCTTTTGCTCGTACCAAGATTTTCTCTGCCTCTCTGTTAGCAAAGTCAATCATTACTAATAACTTATTGGTTTCTATGATTTTTTCTACTGTCATATTTAACTCCTTATAATTTACTTGTGATCATGTCTATCGCATACTATCATGACTATAAACGCGGTCAAACATGCTAATAAGAATGTATCCATAATAACTAACTCCTAATAAATATCAATGTGGTCTACTTCACTTTGCCATTGCGGGTAAGCGTATGCACAACTACCATGTTTCTTAACTTCCGATGATAAGCTTGACTCGTTTACTACGAATTCTACAATCGATCCATTTGCATTTTGACGTCTTGTTGGATCGGTATCTTTATCTGCTTTACAGTCAGCAAGTATACCTGTTATAGTTGTACCATTCTTAAGCACAACATCAATGTATTGTCCAACCTTAGTAGTATAATATGACCCTACGGCAATACACCATCGTCCGTCGTATGTCCAAATGCCAGATGAATCGAGTCGATATTTTGATTTCATTTCGTGCTGGTCCGTCTCTACACTCGTAATACAATCTGCATCCATGTATGAGAAGAATCCATTTTGATCCGGAACTGATTTTGTTTCGCCGATAGGATAGCTTACAACTGGTGTGTCGTTGTCTTCTACACTAACATCTGGTTCGAAGTGATACGGTGACATATAAGTATCTTCTAATTCAGCAGTTTTTCTCTGCAGCTCTTTTACGATTCGGTTAGTTTCTTCTTGCTGCTGTTTGTATTCATATTGCGCCCATACCAGAAGCGATACAAATATTATGATAAAGATTATGAATAATTTATTTTCCTTTTTCAATCCCTTCTCTCCTTTTAGCTTCATTGTATTCTATTGGAGTTGCAGACCAGCAATACTTGCAAATATCTTAATCATTTTGACTCCTTTCTAGAAAAGCTTAAAGGCCATGTTTCCATAGCCTCTAGCCTTAGCTTTTTGTTCTTAGATCTTTGTCTTTGGGAAGATCCCAGGAAATGCCTTACTGAGTATTGCGCCTCCGTTACCTTCAAAAACCATAACCCCGATGCTCAATCCAGTCCAAGCTGCCAGCGTCAAGCCAGACTTGATCATTTCTAACTTTGAGTTAGTTTTGGATAGTAGCAGTTCACGCTCTCTAATGTCAAGCTCCCGTTCTTTGTGGCTCATCTCTTTTTCAGATAAGCGTTCTTTACTAAGGATCTCTTTCGTTTTGAGATCGTACTCCTGTTTGAGTTTATCCTCTTCTAACTTCAATTTGTAGAAATCGACCAAGTTTCCGGCAATATCGTTTCGCTCGTCTCCGATTTTCTCATCAAAGAGTTTATTGTCCTCCTCGATAATTGTCTGTTCCAACACTTCTCTTAAGTCTGTAGTTCCTTCTTCTCTTGCCATTTTAAACTCCTTTCTAATTTACAACAAGTTCTCATTATAAGCCTTGTTTTATTTGCGTTTCTGGCATACGTCGCACTTCGAAGGTTACAGTATCTGACTCATACATTTCCTTGAGAGAATCTTTATCTTTAACCTCCAGGGCACAGTAATATGCGTTGTTGTCCTCCTCGTCCCTAGCCATTTTGATGATTCCAGGGCAAGTGGATTTCAGTGCTCTCTGGCCAACATGCACACCTACACAGTACGCAACAGTTACTAATATAATACACAGAATAATATTCATTTTGATCCCCTCCTTAAACAATTGTACAGACTGATCTTACATCCTATTGTGTCGCCGTCTTCGTTTGCTATAGTTTCGACATTTCTTCCATAAGGATTTCTTCGAACGACTTCATAGGCGAATCTTTCGTATGCCTTTTTGAATTCTTCTGAAGAAAATTTTGTCCCCTGCATAAATCGCTTCCCATAAATATCGGATTTATAGTAATATTTACTATGTTCTTCACATTTTTTCACCGCCATTTTAAATGCACATATTCTGTAATGCTGGTACCATTTGTAACATACATAAAAGCTTACGCGCCCCGGCTCAATAATAATTGTAGATATCGGCCATCCAATATTGTCGATCACTTTTTTACAATTTCTGGTGCCTTTCCTACAGCAGCTACGCTTATACATGTCTTAAACATTATGATTCCTCCTTCATAGCTTTGAATAACTGATTAAAGCTGTCATCATTAAACTCAATTGCATGGCGAATATCTTTTGAGATGTTCCTGGTATCTACTGGAGTGTCCTTCGGCAACTTCCCAGCAATCAGCGGACTCTTGCCAATCGTCTTCATTACAGAATACAGTTCGATGTATTTTGACATCTTTACAGCTTTGAATCCAGATAAGTCGACAATGCCAGATGCAACATGAATATCAAATATATTACTATCCAGATACACCATTTTCTTGTCGATATCCTTTGCCGAGAATGGAATAATCATGCTCTGATTATTGTCCCGATATAAGAATACAGCAGACAACATGCCTCCACAGTTCGGAACTAACCGAATAGAATTACACTCTGATGCCACCTTACTCTCGTAGAAATTACCATCCAGTCCTGCAAAATCCTCAAGATACTTTACTACCATTTTTAAATCCTCCTTTAATTAAAAAATATAAAAGGAGAAGCCCGTGAAGGCCCCTCCTATTTTTTGTGATGCTTTTTCCAAATGTGTCTGATAATAGCATAAATTATTAAACCAGCTACTATAACATCTCCGAAAGACAGCAGTAATGAAATACCTCCTGCTAAAAGCAGTAATACTCCAACTACTATCACTCCTAATAAAATAGCTCCTAAAATCAATAATGTAATCATCATACATTCCTCCTTTCATCTCATTATAGCACATGAGATTTATGCGAGGCGCTCGAGTTCTTCCATGACAAGGTTAATACCTTCAACTTTACCGGCTAAGTGTTCAGTCTCGACAAGAATTTTTAATCCTTCTTCCGAACTCTTATCTGGCAATGCTGCCATTTTTACATTCAATTCTTTTGCTCGATTCAATGCTTTCTCCATTTCCATGTTTACGAAATCATACAACAGGACTGTCTTGTCACGTTCAATAATGTCTTTTACTTTCCTTTTGACTCCTTTCTGCGAAAAGCTTAAAGGCCATGTTTCCATAGCCCTTATGCTTTAATCCTCCTTATCATTTTTCTTAGTTTTCTTCTTGAATGGAAGTTTAATAATTCCTAACCACATGAGTTCTCCAACTGTGATCACCATCGAAATCAATGATCCGATAAGTGTCATTTTGAACCATCCTCCGTAAGTAATTGGTTTACTAAATAATCCTTTCATTATAATTACCTCCTTATGATAATAGTTTATTTCTCATTATAATATATGAGATTTTTGCGAGAAAAAGAAAGAGCCAATGTTTCCATTAGCCCATCCTAGTTAAAATAGCAAAGCTCCTAATCCAAGCCCAATTCCTACCAGTGCAATTACCGGTCCCAGAATTGCCAATGTAATAAATACCTTTACTATGTTTGCTAAGAATTCTTTCATTTTAGCTCCTCCTTTCTTCCTATTATAGGAGAAGAATTTCTTGCGAAAAGGAAACGGGCTTTGAATCGCCCGCGTCCCTAGACCTATTTAGTTTTCTTCTTTGATTTTCTAGAATCATACCACATCTGCAGTTGGCCATACTCCCATACGCATGCGCCATATCCAACTATGCTAAGTGCTAATCCGATATAGAGACCTACATTGTAGATCATCCAGAATCCGATTATCATTAGTAATGTTGGTGCACATACAAAGCTCAAAGCTGCCAACAGTGCAAATGCTCGTTCAATCTTTCTTTTCATATTAGTTACCTCCTAAATATAATCTTCATTATAACCCATGAATATATCGCGAAAAGAAAGAGGCCTTGATTAAGCCTCAATCTCGCTTTCGTTCATTTCATTTACAATTCTGTCATATGCTCTTAAACCAGTGTCCTTGTCGCATGTTCTTTTTAGTACCTCGTCAGTTCTTCTATCAACCACCAAGTATCTTTCATTTTCATCCTGAACAAGTGCAATAGTTCCGTTACTTTTTACAAAATTATACATATAAATCACTCCTTTCATTATATGAATAGAAAATATTGCGAAAAGAAGAGAGGACCTGAATTAGTCCTCATCCTCGTCATCATAACTAAACCCTATTGCTACTAAATATGCAATAATTCCGCATCCAAATGATGCTATTGGATTCATGATTCCTGTCATAGTCAATACTGCAATTACAAGTACTGCTACTGAGAATATCATAATTACCCATCTTCCATCTTTGAATGTATTTAATAATTTTTTCATATCTGTGTACCTCCATAATTTTGTTTAGTATAGTTCTCATTATACTAAAAGAATTAAATGCGAGGCAAAAGAAAGAGGCCTTGATAGCCTCAATCATCGTAGTGATATACCCATCTATAAACTCTAATGAGTAATGCTATTGGGAATAACACAATTCTTATGGGTGTATATACGAATTTATTTATCCTGTTCCGTTTCCGGACCCAATCCTTATATTCATCCGATTTCATCCATTCCGAATATGTTTGTGCCATAATAGTTACCTCCTTAAATATAATCTTCATTATAATCTATGAAAATTTAGCGAAAAAGAAACACCCCATGAATATCCAGCGATAATGTAACGTCCCTAGGCAATCGCATGGAAAGTCTAGAGACGTTATATGTACACTACTGCTTTTTTGCCGAAGCAGTTTTGCGTTTGTTATGCTGGCTAGTGCTAATACCGAGCAGGGCACCAAGAAAAGTATCTACTGCAGTAATAGTTCCTACGACCTGGTCTCCATACGGAAGACCCCAGATGGTAGCAAGTGTAAAATACAGAGTACCAATCGCTGGTAAGGCAATCAATGCAATCCATTTAAGAATATCATACTGTTTATTTGTTAACTTCATTTTGACTTTCTCCTTCCGATATTGGTGGTACGGTAAATATTTTGAGTCGGTTGACTCCCTCCATAACCCTCTTTGCTGAGCCATTTCCGCCTAGTGCTTTGTACGGTTCGTAAAGATAGTCGCTCAGATTCTCATATTCATCTTTGGTGATCCATCCGCGTTCGATGTATGTCATTCCTAACGCTACAATGCGGTCATGGGCCAGTCCAATGAGCATCTGACTTTGTAACGATTTTTTGTCATCTTTTTTCTGGAGCCAAGCCCAGAATCCCGAGGATGCAATAACCGAGCACAACACAGTAATAATTATCGATACGATGCTTTCCATAATTTCCTCCTTATGCGATTACTCTATCAAGTTCATAAGGAATAAACATCCATGCGTCATTACCTAATACAGAATAAGCTATTGAAAATATCTTAGTTCCATAATCGGCTATAAAGTTGCAGACCCATTCTTCAGCCCATATCCAATATTCTGGCTTTACAACCTTATGAATATCGTCTAGCAAACTGTAACTAACAAGAGCACAATGACCTAGCTCATGGATAAGAACCTTCATAAGGAGTGCACCAGATAAGCTCCTCGACATGAATATAGTTGCAAGGTTTGGGTCTGTGGTGGCTAATGTCATTTTTCCAGTCCTATCCATAAGCATTTTGTCATTTGGGTTTACGAACTTTATCCTCCATAAATATCCATTCATTGAGAATCTGTCCATAATCGCAGTTCTCTTTAGATACTCATGCTGTCTACTAATGTAGAAAGTTCGGTTTTCATTCTGCGTTTCAATTCAGGGCTGGCTTCACTCCAAATGTCACGCATAGAGATAATGGCCTTCTCGACATGTTCTTCTCCATGCTGTTCCATTCTCTCTTTATCTTCTGATGATCCAGTTTTTGTATAATGTTTTCTTGCATCAGACCAAGAATCATATGCAGCCCCATAAGTGCTGACTGGTTTATTCATCATTTTTGGATCATTTTGATCAATGTAACCGTAACGAAGTTTCATCTGATCTGCAAACTCTGTTGGATCTCCAGTGAGATACTGCTGCATAATGTAGTCTTCACCTTCTAAATATGGCATATATCCATATCTGGTTCCATGCCCAGTTGAAGCATATCTACCACTAGAAGCATAACGATTTGGGTTGTAACCGTAAGATCCATCGCCCATAGCCTCTACAATCGACTTATAATATTTCGACTGCATGCAGTAGTTCTCAGCTTCATAAATATCTTTGATCATATCGATAACTTCGCCCATTTCATGAGCATCTACGCACTCAATTCCATGAGAAAGCTGTTCTTTGACCGAATCTACAAGAGTTGCCTTAATAGAACAGAGATCTTTCATCTTTTCCATTTTGACGACACCTCCTTAGGCAAGCCTACGAACAATAAAAGCGCTGTTAGCAGCGACAGTTACAATCCTTCCTCTGATTGGAATAATTGGTTGTTGGTTCGCCATTGCATTTGACAGATTAGGCTGTCCTACGCCCCGGTTGTTCATAACTTGGGGATTATGATTTAACCTTGGTCCTCCATTCCAATTTGGTTGGTCTACAGGACCCATAGGCTGTCGCATTCCCTGGGTATTGATATTTGGTGTATAATCCATAGCAAAACAGCTCCTTTCTTATTTTGATTGAAATGTTCTTATCCCTAGACACAAACGAGTAAAAGTCTAGAGGTATTATTAAATTTTCTTTTAACGTCACTTGGATGTTCAAGAATTACTGCAATGGAACCACCTCCCTAAACCATTTTGATTTATGTCAAAGACTCGCTGGTAGCCTCTGATTCGGATGTAACAATTGGATCGTTCTTGTAGGCTCTGATGGTGACATCATTAGATAACCCATCATGGATCTCAATAACGTTATCCAGTTTGAACCCATCGAATGTAGTGACATTTCCATTGTCGTCTGTGATCTCCATATGAGAGATATTGTCGGCATTGCGGGCCGTAGAAGCGATTCTGTCAAACACTGCTGGTGATTCATATGTTGAAGTAATGTTCAGATAAGTTCTACCTGATTGATTCTGAGCATACTCTCTTGTAAATTTGCGAATATCAACTGTCGTTCCATTTCCGAATTTAAGTTTCATTTTGATCCTCCTTACTTAATTCTTTAAGCATATTAAGTTCTTCCTCTCCGATAATAGGAATGGCCCATTCGTCCGGGCAGTATATTTTGAACCTCTGTTTCCAATGTTTCTTACGATACCACTTATTCCAGAAGTATGCATTTGCAAGAGATCGAGTCTTGTGCATATCGCAAATATAAGTACAACGAGAATCTGGAGTTCCATTTTCTTGGTAGTTGTACGCAGAGCACCAACTGCAACCCTCGGCTATAGGGCAATAGAAGCATTCGTCACTAGACTCTGTTCTTCTGTTGATCTTATTCAGACATTCAACGCCTTGCTTGTCGCATGTTCTCTGTGCAATCCCGAAATTTACGTGGCCAATTCTAAGCGGTTCTCGAGATGTTCCTAGACTGCTCTCCATATATCTTATACATGGATAAAGCCATCCGTCTGGGTCCATCGCCAGCATGAATCCAGTTCCTCCACACCAGTTTTCGACATCCGTTTCTTCCTTTGGTTTGAAGAAGTCATTCTCGAATAATGCCATGAAATGGTCGTCGGCTAAGTCATTTTCAAGCCAATAATCGGCTAACATTTTGAGCTGCTCATAATAGATTTTTGCATGCTCCAATGTCCATCCCTTTTCATAAACGACGTTCGCATTGATATCTTTGTATCCAAGTTCTACCATATGTTTAATCGCCGAGAATAGATGCTGCACATTACCTGGTGCTATGGTGATCTTAGAGCCCATATAGTATCCTCTTGATATCCAATCACGAGCTCCAGCTACTGCCACATCATAAGACCCAGTACCATCTGGAAAGACTCTACAAGCATCATGCAGAGCCTTATTTCCATCGATGGTAATTGAGAAAGAGAGATTATGCCGCCATTTGTTCAGGAACTTCTGAACCTTAGGCTCAAAATATAATACACCATTTGAGCAAATCGAAATACAGAATTTTGTTGCCCATGGATGCATCAACTCGATAGCTTTATCATAGAAATACGTGCAAATCTGATCAATAAGATCCACACATAAGAAAGGCTCTCCGCCAATAAACTCAATGATAATACCAGGTGATGTAGAGGCGTCGATGTAGTCTCCAAGACGTTCATCTCCAGTAAGAAGCATATCAATAAGTTTCTTTGCATCTTCGAACTTCATTTTTCTCTTGCCTTTGTTTATCTGGTAACAGTAGGTACAGCACAAGTTACACTCGTCTGTTACTTGAAAGGTCACGGTACGAGATAAAGTTCTTCTGTCAGATGCATTATTTGTAATAATTGTCTCAGGATACAACCTTCCGATCATATCCTGAAACTGTTCGAACTTCTTCATAGGCTTAGCCCTCTAATACGGTAATGTGTACGAGGTGCTCTGAAAAGTCTGTTACTGCCCATCTGAATTTAACATCTTTTCCTTCATGCTCCAGAACACGAGGCTGTAAAGACTTTTCTAACTCAGCTTTAGCAATGTCGTAGGAACACTCAGCCTCTTCAAGCAGTTTGTGGTAATGCTTAAATGGTACTGAGTCCAGCACTGAAGCATCCGTATCATCTTTCGCCGACTCAAGCATATGAGCTACAACGTCTTTTCTAGTCATAACCTCGTATGCAAGTCTCTGTAAATAGTCAGCTGTTTCCTTGTTAAGTTCTAATGTAAAGTTTTTCATATTGGTTAACTCCTTTTCTTTTAATTCGTTTTATATTTCTGTTATTTCGAATAGCACTTCGATATAGGATCTACTATCCTGAGACTACAGCTCCAAATGCTTGAGCTTGACAGGTACCAGTGCACGTTGCTGAACATGTGGTAGCGCATGCGTTTTTACACTGACCGCTACACCCATTACTACACCCATCACAATTTCCAGTACATGAACCGTAACATCCAGAACCACATCCTGAACATCCACTACAGCCTCCTGAACATCCACTACAACCTTGACATCCAGTTGTACAGGACGATTCACAACTGCCCGAACACCCACTACAACCACTACATGATAAACTACAGCTTCCAGAGCATGCGCCATCGCATGAGGAACAAGTTGATCCGCAACCGCTACAACCGCTACAACCGCCACATGATGAACATGATGAGCATGAGCTAGCACACCCAGTGCAACTATAGCATGTTGCGCATGACGAACCTTTACCACTTGCTGAACATGAACTAGAACAAGATCCTCCACATCCAGCGCACCCAGAACAACTCTGGCATGATCCACTGCACCCATTGCATCCACTGCACCCATTGCTACATCCGTCACAGCTACCAGTACATCCACTACATCCAGTTGCACATGTGCCAGAGCATGAGGAACATTCACTACACCCACCACCGCAATTACCACTACATCCGCCGCATCCGCTTGATCCACTTCCTCCAGATCCTCCAGATCCAGTACATCCACCAGAGCAGCTACTACAGCCGCTACATGTATTACCGCACGTCCCTACACATAGTCCAGAGCATGCTCCACGACATGAAGAGGTAGCCCCATCGATTGGCTCTTTAGACAATGAGTCAGTGTAAGATAGTAACTCGTTGTTGAACGATGACGGAATCTTAGATCCTGTCTTAAGATCGGCAGTATTCAAATTGCCATGGTCCTTAATGTTCAACAAAGGCTCGATTACTTTTTTGCCTTGATCCGCTGTGACTTTGGTTCCAGATGTAGGAGTTGTTGAGAAGTCATATGACGCAGATGCGAACCCAGTCATAGAACCATTGTATGCTCTACGCTGCATTTCCGTTTTTACCTTGGCTTTTAGAGAGTTTACCTCTGCCGCGGTAAGAAAATTAGGCATTATCTTCAACCTCCTTTTCAAAAGATTTATATGATTTTTCCTCCAGGGGATTTTTTACATTTCGTTTTTCGTTATCTTTTGCAAAATGATCGAATCCCGATAAATACATTATATATTACCCCCCCATTTTGAATTATCCCCACGTAGCTGCCAATGGCACCCAAGCAGATCCATTGTAAAATCTAGCTACACCTGAATTGTCAATCCATAGAAGCTTTGTATTAGATGGGGCTGAAGCGCCGTAAGAAGTTCCACCAGACGATAGCTCGGTTACAGTTCCATCTTCAGCAACATGCTTCATAGCATTTCCATTACCAGAGTCAATCCATAAAGTGCTCCTTTTGGCGTTTGGCTTTGAATCTGATTTAACAACGTCAGAACCATATATATCTAAAGCTCTAGTTGGAGTCCATTTACTTCCGGTCCAATATTGTATGAGACTTCCACTAGATGGGTCAATCCATAAATCTCCAACTTTAGGATTAGCAGGAGCGTTTACCCCATAGCTAACGCCTCCAGACTCTGCTGATTTCTTGATTGACTCTAACAGATATTTACCATTTGGAGCATCTGCGTGGAATGATTGAACATTACCTGGCGAGATAATGTGAGTAACTCCATCGAATGTTTTTAGATCGAAATTAGGAAACTCTGTATCTTTGGTGATCTTCGTAGTAGAGGATTGGTATGGAGTTACGCTTGTAGCCGTTTCTCCTTCTTCTATTTGAACCTGGATTTGGCAGTCAGTTACGGTTGTTCCCGATGTAATATAAATGCCTAGTTGATCATTAGCCCCATCTATTCTTGTAAACGTAAAGGTTGTCGATTTTGTACCATTTGTTAAAGTACGTATAGCAGCTATATCTGTGTTTTTATTATCTTTATCATTTGCTAAGTATACAGATGCGCTACCATTTTCTACGTTTAGAGTCATGGTATATTTATTGCCAACTGTAAGACAAGGAATTAAAGCATATGCATACAGTGCATAATGCGCGGTATTAGATGCTGTCCCAGAAGCATGTATTACTCCTTTTGAATCTACAGTAAACGTTATTCCATTTGTAGTATACGAAGAACCTCTATAATATGGATACGGAATTAAATTCTTTCCGATCGTCTTAATATCATATCCAGAATATGGAACGAAATCGTCTATTGTAGCTTCTAGATCAGTTGTAACCATTGGTTTAAATGTAAGATTTGTCACTGTTGTTCCCTTATTAATATATAGCCGATAATTTAAATAAGGATAAGCATCATTTATAATTACCCCATTTCCAATATCAGATGCTACAGCTTTCAATTCCGAATTTAATTCGGAACTATTATAATAACAAACGTCAATTCGGTAAGTGTCTTGGCTTCCATTTATAGGACAACCTAGCATCTTACATCCCCCAACAGTATTTTCAAATGGGACCGATTGCGAGCTATTACCTTGTAAATAAAACACATAGTTTTCACGTGCAGTGCCATTCAGTTTCAGCGTGCCATCATTGATTTTAGTCATTTTTATCCCATAACCACTATACGCTGCTAATGGTGGTTTTAATAAATTCCTCATAGCATTACCTATCATTAACGGGGCTTCGACAGTACCAAGAAGATCTTTTTTCGTCGACTCGATAAGAGAAACTTTCTCTTTACCTAGTTTTTCTGTCTCTAACGTAAGTTTAGCACCTAAGTCCCCCTCGAGTTTGTTTTTCATATTCTCAAACCACTTATCGAACTCAGCCTGTGATGCCTTTTCCCACTGCTGGAATGTTGACCAGTTAGCATCATAAGCGGCTTTAATGGTAGCAAACCACTGGTCATAGCCGTTTTTAATGCTGTCATACCATTCCTGATAGTCCGATTTTGAAGTTGCTTCCCAATCAGTAATCTCTTTCTTAGCGGCAGCAAGCCAAGCCTGATAATTCTGTTTCTCGCCATTCATCCAGGTATTGAAATTTGCGGTATTCTCCTCTACAAACCGGTTCAAGATATCCTTCCACTGAGGAATAAGCTGTTCAATACTAATTACCTCAAGGATACCTGTGACAAATGGACACACGCTCGTCCCTACACAGTTCTCAATGTCTGCCTGCCTAATGGACGTAACCTCTTTGCCAACCTTAACGTAAGCCAACGGATACTGATGAACTTCCTTAGCATTTGTCAATGCTGGTTTGGTAGGTGCAGAAGATGGCGTTCCCTTGATTAACTTAATACTGTTTGCTCTTACGGCCTCAACAGAGTTGATCTCCAGAACAATTGCGTCAATTCGGTCCATAAGAATCTCTGATGGTGGAATCGTCACTGGGTAAAGCGCATCGTTGTAACTCCAAGTATGATTGAACCATGCTCGGCCAGTTCCAACTGTTACGTTCATCTGGTTGCTCTGCTTAACGACCATACAGTCGCCAATAGATGCAAATATTCCATCTCGAATTAAGCCATCAAATAATCTTGAAATGTCTGTAGCATCATATAATCTATCATGATCTACGGAATTAAAAAATCCAGATGCAAAACTCATATTTTTCCTCCTTTATCTTATTCTTTAAGAGCCGACTGGTATTCTGTTATCATCGGCACTTACAAAGTCTGTAAAAGTAGGGTATGAAGTTTCCCCACTAGAATCTTGGGACATAATAAATTCCGACACGGTCGACGTCCCTTTAATACCATAGTCGTTTTCTATCTGTACTATATCCCCCATTTTGAAATCTCTTCCATACACAAACATAGTATGAGGATCAACGTCCCCATCCATAGATATTGTATGTGGTTTCTCAGCTAGAGCCTCTTTGCCCTTCTGAGCAACTACTTTTAATCGTTCGGCGTCGCTCATCTTATGGTCCTCATCCTCAGATGTTATAGATCCCGCGTCAACATATATCTCACATCTATGCATTCCGCTTAATTGTTCCTGGGATTCTCCCTCCCTAGTTACCTCTTTAGTAATCTTTAACGGATTCCCTGATAACGTCTGTGTATCCCCATCCTCTCCAACAGTTAATGCAACATTCGCGTAATCTTCTTTACTGTCAAGATAAGATGTGTTATTTAAGTTTTCAAATGACGGACTGAATACAACATATGGAGTTAATTGCTGTGCATAAGATCTATCAATACCTTTGTACAGCTCAAACTCAAATTGTTTATTTTCATTTAGTGTAATTTTAAACCCAATTTGCTTCTCGACACAAAGTGAGTTTATTGCCTCGTATAAGTTTTCATGCTGCTCATACTTAGCGTCGATTGTTAGAGCGGTTATTCTACTGTCTGTACTCTTCTTGAATACAAAGTTAGAAATCTTTCTTTCTGATTTTGACGGCGATATGATAGCGTCATTTATTAGCTTCTGTATGCCATCTTGGAAATTGCCACTCAGGGTAGTATTGTCCCAGATTATTCTGCGCTTTAATAAGCTCTCAAGGGAATAACCTATTACTTTAATTGTAGGTCCTTCTGTGGCATTTGTTTCTAGAAGCATTCCCTGAATAATCATCATGTGAACTGAACTATCATTTTGAAGATAGTAATCGTTGACTAGATAAGGGAATACCCCATCCATATCCAAAGTGAGGTATAGTTCAAAGTCCCCATTTTCTTGATATCTATCAGTCCAAATGAAGGACTTGAACCTGTCAATGATGGCTACTTTTTCAAACCGTGAGTTTAATATTGTAGCTTCCATTATTTACCTCCTTAAATTATACTCCTTCATAGATTGTATCATTTTCAATCTTGAACTGAATACTCATTGCGCCTTCTGCAGCATTGTAAATGAAGATGTTATCTCCTTTTGACAGCTGAAACCAACTAGATCCTTTGCCTAGACAGTTTAGAATGTTTGTTGTCAGTCCAGCTCTCAATAATGTAACTGACTTTTCTCCTCGCTTAGTGTTAATGATAATATCATCTCCAGCACCATATGCTTGTCCAGTTAAGGTCTGTATAAAGTCAGTATTTATCCTCATAACTTCACGAGTTCTAGCATTATAGATTACGATATCTTTTACCGTATCTAATGCATGAATCGTTATTATTATGCCAACCGAAGCATCTCCTTTGTACGTTACTATATTCTCGTACATATGCACAATATCGCCGAAGTTTATGAGCTTTTCAGTTAACGAGTTGTTTTCAAATGGAAATTCAAATTTAGGATTGACGCCACTAAATAATGTAAGCGTCTTTCCATTAGTTGCATAAAAGTATGGATCTGGACAAATTACGGAAATCTGAGTTGCTTCGTGTTCCTGGAATATTGCAGGTTCATTTGACTCGACGTAACCGAAAGCGTCAAGAGATCTCTGATCCGTTACAAATGTCAACGTGACGTATCTCTTGATAGGGAAATACTTATATGTAGTATGCCTAATAGTTTCGATGTCCGTTCCGAATCTAAAGTCCAGATCCATAACAATGTTTCTAGTTTCAAGCTTAGCACTATTGTATAATGCTCCGTCGCCGGTCGCTATCTCACTAGTATTGATCGTGGCCTTTACAGGCCCTAATCCGTCGATGTTTGTTATAGCTAGACCCGAAACCTCAGGCCTAGCTAATTCCATTTCTAGGGATTCCCCTAAATAATTAGTAACAATTACTTTCTTTATCATTTAAGAGCCCCCTTTAACTGACTAAACTGATTCTTTGTCTGTCGATATATCTCTGTATTAGATAATGCAACAGGGGAATTGTTTGTCTGATTGAATGTGTAGTTATTAGTTACATTGGTACTAGATCCTTTTAGAGCGCGACCAGTTTTACCCCTTCCGCCGTTCTGCAATGCCGCTAAGGCTTTGCTAAGACCGCTACCTTTGCCAAACACACTTCCGGCTATTCCACTAGCTATAGAAGCTGCCAAACCAGCGCTAGTTCCAGCTGCAGAAGATCCTGTTGCTGTTGCCACTGTACCGGATACTATACTTGAAAGATTTGACGTATTTACATTAGCAGATAACGTAGGCATTCTTATCTTCGATAATACAGCGTTTACGGCATCTACTAAAGCTTGAGCAGCACTTACAGCTGAAGGTATTGCACCTTTTATTCCGTTAGCGAATGAATTACCGAGTGAAGTTCCTTTTGATCCGGCTTTTCCACTGCCTTTTCCAAATTCAGACAACGCTTTATTGACTACAGCTTTACAAGAGGCTTCTACAGTTGACAATACTGATGAAGATGAGAGTCCGATAGCAAAGCGCGTACCCATAGATTCTCCAGCAGATTTAAAAGCTTTCTTGAAGTTTGTCTCTACGTAATTCGTGAAAGTAGAGCAAGCGTTCTTAGCAGATTTCTTTGCTGACTTTGCAACGCTGTCTGCAGTAGAGTCAATTCCAGCTTTAAATTGTCCTCCAGCTTTCTTGCCAGAAGACTTAAATGACGTATTTGTGTTAAGTGCTTCGCCAAATGACTTAGCAACTGCATTAACTGTCTTTGTCGCTGCAGACCCTTTTAGATTTCTAGATGATCCTTTCTTAGAAGAGGTGGCTTTACCGGTAGCGGCATCAATCATTCCTTGATACATAGAATTAACAGCTCCTAAACCTGCTTCTTTGTATGAGTCTGATACTTCTTTAGAAACTTCTTCGTTCATAGACAGTGTGTCTTTGTAATACTGATTTATCTGTTTCTTTTCTTCAGGCGTCATTTGAAAATACGCGTCAACAATATCTGCGCCATCTAATCCTTTGTTGATTAACTCTTGAAGTAATCTAGGATCTAGATCTTTCGATAGCACTACAATTTCGTCTCGCCATTTCTTAACAGATTCCATATTATCTTTTGCCTGCTGTAATATCTGATCTTTAGTCATTTGCATCTTCTCTTTGAATACTGCATTTGTTCGTTCAATCTGATCAGCCGTAGCAAGTCTGAATCCTTCGATATATGGTATTGCTTGTGTTCCTAGACTTTTAAGATAGTCAAGGAGCCCATCGGCGAAATTCATCTTTCGTAGTTCCTCGATACCTTCGATAACTCTCTTTTCAGCATTAACCTGAGACCACATACGGTCTATGATGGTATCATTGCCAAGATCATTAACGACTTCTTCATATCTGGTAAAGTAATCCGTAGAACTTGAAATATCAAAGTTTGCGAATGATGTAAAACTGTCAAGGCTGCTCTTTACAGATTCTGCCATAGACTTAGCAGTATCTTCGATTTTCTTCTTCGCATCATCCCAATCATTATTAATTTTCTTGAGATTCTTCTCCATTTCTTTGGCTGCTTCTGAAACAGCATTAGGGATTTCTTTTACGTCCTTCTTAACCTCTTTCGCAGTTTTCTTTACATTCTTCTTAGCCTTCTTCTTAGCTGCCTCTTTTTCCTTCTTTAAAGCAAACGACTTAATAATATCATTAGCTCCAGACTTTTGAAGTTTAAGATTCTTAACGTATACATTGTTGATTTCTTTACGCTCTTCGTCTGAAAACGTTAGCATCTCTAATACTTTACTAAGATTTCCAGGTCCTTCATCAACCAATTCCTGAACAAGGCGAATATCCCAACCTTGGTTGAGCATCTTCTTTATGGAATTCTTCCATTTAACAGCATCTTGATAGGTTTTCTTATAAGAAGCAATAATGTCTTCTTTGCTTTGTTTACTGGCTTCTGCATAAGCTGTATTCGCTCTATCGATTTCTTCTTTCGAAGCATTAGCGAATAGCTTAATGTACGCATAACCAGACTCACCCATACCTTTAAGAGTGTCGATAAGTCCCTTGCTAAGGCCCTTCTTTGCCGCCTGCGCAAGATTATCTTTCATTTCCTGATAACCTTCAACCTGACTTTCCATGTTCTTAAGAACAGTACTCATTTCGTCGTCCATAGAATCAGAGAACTCTGAGAATATATTTCTAGAGTTATCGAATGCAATATTCGTAAACTTAGTATATTCTTTTATTGAATTAATGATGTTGTTTCTATATTCTTTGAACGTTGAGTTAATGTTAGATTGTATGCTTTTCTGATCTTCTTTCAGCTGTTTTACAGCATTTTTGATTGCTGTGTTATTTTCCTTAATGGCTGAATTAAGATTCTTTTTATTAAGCTTCTTACCTGATGCGCTAAGGCCCTTCTTCAAACGATCCTGTGTTTTAAGAAGCTTCTTCAAAGCTGCTTCGTGCTGTTTAACGGACTTTGTATCTTCTTTATACTGATCTGATTCCTTATACAGGGCAATAGCAAAATTCTTGATAGTTTTTTCGGCAGTTTTAGTAGCTTTACTAAGTGTCTTAAGCTTAGGTGTTGTCTTAAGCAGCTCTTTTCCTAAACTCTTAGAAATTTTAGTAATCGTCTCATACGGAGTTTTATTGAATGAGCTTACAGCCTTATCGAAAGTCTTTCCAAACTGATAAGCGACCTTAATGATTTTGGTCATCTTTATCTTTGCTTTCTTACTGTGCTTTTTAGACTTACTTGCGATCTTCTTAGAAGTTGCATCGTATGCGCTAGTTACGCCAGCTCCAGTTTTGTTAGCATTTTTGATAATATCTTTTGTCGTTTTATCCATTTGATCAGAGAATGTACTGTTACCGGAATTAAGAATACCATTTACAGTGTTCATGATCTTGTCGACATCAGAATTTCCAACTGATTTATTAATCGCTTTCTTTATCCCCTTAACGTATCCGCTAACTGCTTTTTCTGCTTTCTTAGCGCCATCCTTTATACCTTTTCCTGCGCCTAGCAAAGCCCCTCTTCCAGCGTCGATACCTGCAAGTTCAATGTCTCCAGCTGTTGATTTAACACCTTTAACAAAACCTTCTCCAGCATAAACACCAACTTTATTGGTTTTCTTGGAAGGGGAATGCTCGTCAAGAGATTTCTTGCTCTTCATGCCCTTAAGTAATTGATTTCCTAAGGAAACGCCAGTAGAGTATACATCCGAACTCTTGTTCTTCGCCCCGCTCATAAATCCTATAGCCGCGTTAGCTCCAGCTGTACTAAAATCTTTAGAATTAGATCTCATGCCGCTAGCAAGATTCTTAGCTAATGACGAACCTGCATCTTTGAATTTTGAATTGTAATCCTTGAATGTGCTATTAGCGGTACTAAGAGCGCTATTTACCACTGAATTAAATCCATCGGTAGTATCTGTATCCGATTTAAATGCATCAGTGACATATTTCAAGAACTTCTTAGCTACGCTTGATGACGGAGACTTCATATCTTCGCTGTTATTTTTCATTCCAGTGGAAATCCACCCAACAACCTTAGAGCCAACCTTTTCAAAGTCCCCCGATTTTGATTCAAATCCATTCTGTACGGATTTTAGAGAAGTCTTACCCAAAGCCTTAAATGCTTTGTTCATATCCTTGACTTTCTTGTCCAGTCCACCCTTAACACCGTTCAGAGAATTGATGAAATCGGACAATTGCTTAGCGATAGTTCCTGCGTTAGATGTATCAGCTCCTTTTATTGTAGTTGAAAAGCTGACAAAACTCTCACCAAATGATACAAGGTTCTTTCCGAACTTCTTTAAGCTCTCCTTGTTTCCACCAAAGAGTATGCTTTTAGCAGATGTCGCTTCTGGAAGGTCATCGTTCAACTTCGCAACAGATGTAGCAGCAGCCGATGTAGCTGTTATAGTTGAGGTATCGATTCCGGATACTGTTTTAGAGTATTTAGCAAATGATTTACCAAATGAGACCATACTCTTACCGAAAGTCCCTAAGTCCTGAGAACCTCCGACAAACCATTCTTTCATGCCATCCAAACTCGGTATTGTTCCAGCTAATTTTGTAATTGTCATTGCTGCTGATGACGTTGCCTTTATCGATTCAGTATCAACTTTAGATACAGTGTCAGAGTATTTAGCAAATGATTTACCAAATGAGACCATACTCTTACCGAAAGTTCCCAAATCTTCAGAGCCACCAACAAACCATTCTTTCATGCCGTCCAAACTAGGAATGGAGTTGGCAAATTCTGTTATTGTCATTGCGGCCGCAGATGTTGCTTTTACGGTTTCTGTATTAACGCCGGCCACTAGACTAGAATAAGTAGCAAATGCTGCTCCAAACGGTATAAGAGATAAACCGAATAAAGTTAAACTTTTAGATCCTGTTAATAGCTGTTTTAATCCACCAGCTTCAGGTATAGCATTTGCTAAATCAGTCAATGTTTGTGCCGCAGAAGATGTTCCTTTGATTCCCCCAGGATTTATGTTAGCAACTTCCGTAGCATACATTGCAAATGCTGCTCCAAATGGTATAAGAGATAATCCAAAATCAGCGAGATCCTTTGCCCCGGCTAATAGCTGCGCTAATCCTCCAGATCTTGGTATGGCTTTTGCCAACTCGACTAGTGTTTTGGCCGCTACAGCAGTGCCCTTAACTGTTTCTGGATTGACATTTGCTACTTGATCGCCATATGCTTTCATACCAGCGCCAAGATACAGTAACTGATAAGCAAATTTCTTAATTGGATCTTGGCCAAGGTTAATAAATGTTGAGATAGCATTCACAATCTCAGCTCCAGCTATTTTGACAATGCATCCTGCTAGTACAGACATAGACGATCCTATCTCTGGTTTGACTTTACCCATCGTAGCCAAGAATGGCTGCAGTTTCTTTGCAAAGTCCGATAAGTTAGTAGCTATTTGCGGTAGTCCATCTGTGATTCCCTGGCCAACACCGGATATAATTCCGCCGACTAACTTTCCTAAGCCTTCGCCTAGAAGTTCCATTATCTGAACTCCACCATTCATGAAATCCTGGAATCCAGGTATCTTATTAAGACCTCCTAGTACGGCTATAATTGCTGCGAGTCCAGCAACAAATATAGAGAAACTCTCTAATGCAGATACGGCTCCAGGAAATGGAATGGCTTGCAATATTAGCATAGATGCCGATACAGATAATAGAACCATACTTAATCCGGCTGACGCTGCTAACGATCGCTTCCAATCTAATTGAGCTAACAGCGCAATGACCCCAGTGATTTCCAAAAGAATTGCGCCAGCTAAAAGAACACTAGGCTGTACTTTTTCGACGCCAGAGAATCCTTTTAAACATAATGTAAATACACTTAAAAGCAATGATATTGCTGCTGATCCTGCTATAACTCCAGTTGGATCTAATTGAGCTAACAGCGCTATAACTCCAGCTATCTCTCCAACAACCAAGGCAGCCACTATTACTGACTTCTTAGCGTCGATTGACACATCACCGGCTTTTATCATGGCAGACATACATAATATTATAGAATCTACAGCTGCGGTCGCTCCTGCCATTTTCGATTGATCTAGACCAGATAATACGGCAATAGCTGCAGTCAATATCAATATAGATCCAGCAACCGTTACCATCATCACACCGGCTCTAGCGGCATATTGACCAGCTTTAGCTGAAGCTTTTATTAGAGTACCAATAGGAATCATTAAAGCTATCAGATCGGCTATACATTTTGCAGTCGTCTTAAGGTCGTACCTTTGAAGCTTTTCGAATGCTTTTAATAAAACATGCAGACTAACTGTAAAACTAAGGAGCAGAACACCTGCTTTTGCGGCATTTGGTCCAGCTTTAGCAGATGCTTTAAATAGCAGCATCATTGTTCCGAATACCACTGCAAATTGTTTCCATCCTTTTTTCATGGAACTAAAGTCCATTTTGGAAATTTTAGACATCGCTTTTGCTAATCCATATATAGCCGCTACTGAAGCCAATAATGTAATAGCTCCTCTAGTACCACCTAGAGCATTTGCTTTTCCAACTGCGATCATAAGTACTGATAATGATCCAACGGCTAATACCAATGCCCCAATTGTACTTCCGGCATCATCTATATAATACCCGGATAATTGTTTAAGGGCTTTAACCATAAGTAGCAACGAAGCTGCTAATGCTACAATTTGAAGAGCTCCAGCAGCTGCTAATTTGGAATCAGCGCCCATTGTATATTTAGCTAATGCTCCAGAACATATAGTAATTACTCCAACTAAACCAGTAATTACTCCAATGTTAATAGCCATAGACTTGTTAATGGTCACATTTTGAAGTTTTTCTAATGCTATTGTCATTAGCAGAATGCTTCCAGCAATAGAAATGACCATTGCAGATACACCAGAAAATCCTTTTGCTAACTTTTCTGTAGAAATAGAACCAATTGTATAAGCAAATGCTGCTAATGCTGTGCCTAATATACCTATTAAAACAACAGCTCCTTCTACACGATCCTGAGGTAGCACGGTAAGTAAAGCTATAGACCCAACCAATATAGCGATTGCTTTCGCTATCTTAATAACTATATCAGCTTTGATTGAGTCTTGCCAGGTTTTAAGTGTTAAAGCTCCCTGGTTCATAAGCTTAATAAAACTATTACCAATCGCTGCTGGCAAGGCAAATAAACCACCGAACCTATCGGTAAGCACTGATAATAACTTGGAGAGATTATAAAGGGCCTTTACAGAAACCCCTCCTAACAATATGGTTAAGATGTTAGCTGTATTAACCTTTCCAGATTTATCTTCAACGAAAGAAAATACACCATTAAATGTATCAATCATCGTTTTCTTAAATCCGTCTGCCTGATCGGTCCAACCTTTAAAATATCCTGTTATCTTAGACCTAAGAGAATATAATTTCGAAGTAAAAGAATCTATCGAATCTCCTGCTCCACCAAAACTCTCTTTGGCAACCGCTCCTATTCCAAGGATGGTACTGAGTAAAGCTTTGAAATCTATATGCCCAACTTCTTTACAATGATCGATAAACTCATCAATCAGTTTTCCTGCATTTTCGCCAAAGTCTTTTATATCTGGCCACAGTGTTTTAACTATTAATTCGTCTAACAGTTTTATTACTTCCTGTGTACCTTTCCAATTCCATATCGCTTTTGCGAAATACTCAATGTTTTTGATTGAAAACGCTATTGCCGATGATATCAGATTAACGCCTTTGGCCACTACATCAGATACCTTCGCAAACTTGTCAAATTGAACGATTCCATCACCGAGAACTGCAGTAAGATCAAGTACACTATTTACAGATACTCCCAATAATTTAGAAATAATCTGTAAAGAGATTTTAAGTCCTACGCCAAGAACATTTTTAACAATTTTTATAATTGTAAACAGACCCTTTAAAGTTCGATATAATTTATCGACTTTATCTCTAGACATTATCAGTTTCTTAGTAAAGACTTCGAATGCATCAGTTATACTCTTTATTTCTTTTGCATTCTTTTCTGGGAATATAGCCCTATAAGCAACTCTAAAGGTATCTAATATCCCTACCGCAGATGCCATTACATTAACAAATGAACGCATTAAAGAATTTCGTCCACCCATTTTCTTCCAAGCATCTAGAGTAGCATTCTTAGCGGCAAATGTTTTTACGATGTAGTTACCGATTATATTGTCTAAGAAGCCCCAAAGTTTTTTAGATTCTTCGAAGTTACCAAATATCGTTTCCCATGTATGTTCCCATCCAGAACCGATAGCTTCTTTCCAAGCTGCGAACATCTGCCCAGCATCTTTAAATTCTGAAGCCGCAGCATATGCTTTTTGACCAAGTTCTGTTGTTTCATCGGTATATTTGCTAAGCGTCTGAACAAGAACATCGGTAGTCATCCACTGATACTGAAGGTTATCATTCCAGTTCTTTGTAGCATTAAATGCGTCGGATGTAGCTCCTTTAGCATTCATAGTTGTTGTATAATAGTCCTCGCCCTTTTTGACGACTGTACCTAGAGCAACGGCAGTATCAAGCAAGTTCTGTTTGAAATCCATTGTAGCCATATTCGCAACTTCGATTGATTTCCAGTCGATAAGTTTTACGTATCCAGCCGATAATGCCTGAGCAAAGTTATACATTGCGTGGGACGCCTGTTCTGCATTTGCACCAGAAATTGCTGCTTCGTTTGATACACCTTTGATTGCCGCAACTGCGTCTTTTAACCCAACACCAGCATTCGTAAATTTTCCAATATTTGCGGTCATGTCTGAGAACGAATAAATAGTTCTATCCGAGTACGTATTAAGTTCGTCAAGATACTTATTTACCGTAGACAAACTTTCTCCAGTGGACATAATAATTGTCTGAATAGAGTTCATCTTTAATTTATATTCGTTCCAACCATCGGACATACCATCAAAAGCTAAAGCCGATACTATTTTTTTGCCTGCGTCAACAGCTGCATTTGTAAGTCGATTCAACACACTCATAACTACGGTATCCATAGCTGAGAATTTGACTTGAACTGCTTCTACCGCTCTACCCATTCCGTCCATGTTGAACTTTTTAGTCTCATTTTGAAATTTAGCAAGACTCTTTCCAGACTCACTAAAGTCGATGCTTTTCTTAAGAGCTTCTATAGATTTTTGACTTTGACGAATTTTTTTCTCGAATTGTCCATTCTCAAATTGCATTCGAACAACGTCGTCTTCAACAACTTTACCCATTATCCAGTGACCTCCTTCCAAGCATCTTGAGCTAGCCTATCAAATACCGGTTTTAAAGCCGGGTTAATATAGTCAACCCCCTGAACATATCCACCATTTCTAGTTCCATGTCCATATTGTAGAATAATAGCTATATTCACATGGTTCACTACATTAGAATTTTTAAACACTAAACTTATAGATCCGTTATCGCGCACTATTTCATAATACCACGATGCAGCTGTTACTCCTGTTGATACCGGAGTTGCAGCCTTGAGGGCGGCTACGCCTTCACGTCCGTACTTATTTAATATACCGACGTTAACGCCTTCCAAAAGCTTTTCGAAATAATTATCGAGCTTTTTAAAATTGCCCTCAAGTTTGCATCTGATCATGTCATTCTCCTTTATTACACTAATTCAGAAATTTCTACAAATCCTGTATACTTCTTTCCCTTAATAGTTACTACGCACAGTAACCATACCGACTTTTTGTACTTGTTGAAATATCCGTAGCACTCAACCTTTCTTCCAGCAGGAATCTCAACCATTAGCTTTTTGTTCCATCCGGCATCAATACGCATAGGTGTTTTATTAGAAGTTTTATAAGCCTTCTTATAAGAATCACTAACATAAACTGCCGAACATGTAGTAGTAGCCAGACCACATGGAGTGTTGATTACTGCATTTACTTCTTTTGTAACCGCTGTAACATTGTAATGCTTTGATTTAAGATTCGATTTGTAATCTTCTCCCCATTGACCAGCAATCACTTCTCTTGCTACTGTTTTAATATCTTTACCAACATGGCGATGAGTGCTAGTGCTAATCTTTGGCTGATCCACATCGTATTTCGGTGTGATAAATCCTCTTATGAATTTGCCATTGATACTGACCGTTCTCTTCTTAACAGAATCTTTATAATTACCTTCTGTTACGACAAAGTAGCCTTCATTCCTGTTAACATAGGTAACCATTCCCACATGCTTTGGTGTTCCTTTGTTGTCGCCAACTCCATTATCCTTCCAATCGTAAAGACACGCATCTCCAATTTTAGGGATGTAACCATCATTCTCTTTCCAGCAACCCATTTTCTGTGCCCTTTTAATAAGATAATAACAGCTGCACTCAACTGGCATGATATCAGTATATCCAAGGGCAATTGCTACTGCAGACCAAGTTGTAGCGCACCACGCCATTCCAGGCTTCATAGTAACACCTCTTGGTTTCGTTTTCTGTTTGTTGTAAATATCAAGAATGGATTTATAAGATCCATCTTTTTCGTTTTTGCCAACCCAAGAATTAATAAGGTTAACAGCCGCTTTTCGTGTTCTGGCCATATTATCACCCCTTTGTATGTAATTCTTTTTTTCTTCGTTCATTTTCTTTCTTTTGCCATCTACGGATTTCTTCATTGGTCATTTTCTTAGGAGGATTTGTTTTTACCGCGTACAACTCTATGAGCATAAAAACGCGTCTAATATTCCATTTCTCACAGGGATCAAATGGTATTCTAGCCATAGCTAAGTAAGCATATATTAGCTCGCTTGTTAATGTCTCCGGTTTCCCTTTATCGTCATCACCAATTGTAAAAACCCTAGATGCTGTAGCTGGGTCATCGATATAGTCAATTATTTTTTTAAGTAAACTATCATCAAGTCGCTTAAAAAACTCAACCTTATCAAAAGACCCAACTATCATACAGTACATATAATCAAGAAACTCTTCGTCGGTTAGAGTTCCCTCATCCATAGATTTCAATAATGGTTTATGCCATACTTGCTCCCATTTTGAAATTGCTATTAGGGAATGCTCGAGCTTAATCTTAGTAGGTTTTACAACCTTCCCAAAAGTTTGAGTTTCTTGATCAAACGGCTCATATCCAGGAAGAATTAATTCGAGCATTATTATCTCCTTAGTTTGCTTCTTTCACAGCGTCATCTGTAGCTGCTACAGATCCTGCTACTTCTGCCATTGCTGCTGAAATCGCCTTTCTCTGAGCATCGCTTAATGTAGCATCGTCATAGACTCCAGATTCTGCTGCTTTCTTGATCTTGTCATTTACTTCGTCAGGCATGATATTAAGCAGAAACTCGGAAGCTTTTGCTTCATCCATACAAATTTCCATAAAGAACTTGTCATATGCTGCAGTAGCCTTGAACTCTGCCAGTGCTTCAGGAGTCTTTGTAAATGTACGGCCGTCAAGAGATTTGATGCCGTAAGATGCATCAATAATCTTCTCAAAAATATTCATGATATCCGGCTGAGACTGTTTCTGCACCATAAGGCTCATATATGATGTTAAGCCCCCGTTAAGGCTTGTTTCCAATTTTAAAATTTCACTCTGAGTAAGATTGAAGTAGAAATCTTCAGATCTCTCATTTCCGTCAAAGTCCTTGTAATTGATAGTTTTGATAAACATAATTTAGTCTCCTTTCATTCTTAAAAATCCCAGTCTGCATATTTCAGCAGACTAGGAAAAACTTTATTCTGTTTTAAGTGTTACACCTGTAAGTAAGTATTCTTTTGTTTCTGTCGCGCCTTTGTTAGTTGCTTTAATCAAGATGGACTGCTTATTAGTGTCCTTGATCTTAAGAACTGCCTGATGATCAGACTGGAGAAGTTTATGTGGGCCAGATGTTCCATTTTTAACTTCAACCGTTAATGATTCAGGGAAACCACTCTTTGGAGCAATGTCAAGAGCGATGTAATTACCACTCTGTTCGTCGACTTTACTGCTGAATCCAGTATAGCCCGTCACATAGTTAAGAGTACCAGAAATTACTCCAGTACTCTCATTCACCTTGATATTTGACTGAAGGTCAGCTGCCTTCTTGCCAAACAGGTCGTCTTCTCCTATAATAGGAGTTGCAGAGACGTCCAGTGACGGGTCAGTTATTTTAAAAGTTTAATGATCTCATCTGGAAGAAGCAATTTAGCTTCTGTATCTTCTGTTCCATACAAAGCATCCTCGATCTTCTTCATCTTGGTAGCTTCGACCTTTGTAGAATCGATCTCGAGGTGCGCTGTTGGCTTAAAGCCATCAACTGTAACTGGTGTTGTTGAAAGCTCCCAGCTGAATGAAATTGCCTCTGGAGAATCGTTTACTGACTGGAAGCCTTTCTCTGATGGAGAAGCCTTAGCTCCGTAAATGATGTGAATCTTGTAACCATAATCATTGCTCTTGACATCGTTGCCAATCAACGTGCGATAAGAGAAACCAAATGTATCTCTATTCTGCTGACCAATAGTAACTCCTTTGCTAATCTCAGCTGTTCCATTGCATCTTTCGAATGCTTCTGGATAAGTGTAAGCTTCAATTGTAGCTCCAAACTCCTCTGCTGACATAAGGCTAAGATACTTCATGTTATCAGCATATACAGCAGATGCTTCTGCTCCGGATGGAGATTCTGTAACTGCAGTGAGGCCGTTCCATGCAGAACCAGCGGCATATTCACCATCAACAACTGGATAAATAACGCCATGATCCACACCGGTCTCGTACTTACGTTCTCCGGTTTTGTCCCATGTTAATTTAGACATGTTTTTCCTCCTTTAAAATATAATTACAAAGACCGAATGATACAGTCCATCTGATAAGTAAGATCTGTTAAATCTTGCAGTGGGTATTTCCACTATCTTATCGACTAATGTGTTATCCGGGTCTTTAGTTACCACTTCTACTGAGTATTCTTTATCAATACTATAATTCTTGTTATCTGCTGATCGAATATTGTAATCATCGACAGAGTATATTACTGCCGGATATTTGATGTTCTTTATAACTTTTTGCCCAGCACCGGATACATTGGAAGGTGGCTGGAAATATACATTGGCGCCCTTCCCAACAATATCTTTTAAATATCTATCGAAATCAAGTCTTGTCCTCATTCCACAGCTCTCCCAATGTTATAATAAGTCTAGGGGACTGTGAAGCATCAACTTCTGTTGCCTTCCACTTAGCCCCCATAAACTCAACCCATCGCATATCAACGAAATGATCGCGTATATAGGCATCACCAATAACACTTATCTGATTAGAGATTGAAATGTTACTATTGATCTGCTGCGAATCCTGAAGACGTCTCGTATTACGAAGAATATCTCCTCGATAGATACGTTCCGTTATTTGCTCAGCCCAAACTGATTGAGCTACTTCTACTTGCTCAGCAAAGCCGATCTTGCCGTACCATCTATTCACGATCATTTCCTCCTATTTTGATTAGTTGCCGCCCTGACCAGCGGCCTTACTAAGGTCTGCCGTTGCAATCTTTGTCTCGATAGCAATAGCTGATAATGGTTTGATCAGTGCTCCAGAGATACGTGTCTCGATAAGGTACTTCTGAGCGTTGTAGTCAATGTCGAAATCGTCGAACATATTGATAGCGCCGCCCTTGTCCGCACCAATGTTGTAGTCCTGCAGGTTTACAATGATACCCTGAAGAGCCAGTGTGTCAGTCTTGTCTACACGTGTGAGACCTTCCATAACCGGAACAGAAACAATCTTGAATACACGGCATGCTGTAGCCAGCTTCTCAATGTTGTCGTAGATGATACGTCCGTTCTTATCCTTCAGCAGTAAGCACTCTGTAATGATTGACTCTGGAGCGAACAGTTTTGGATTACCCGAACCCTTGTACTCGATACGTGCTCTTACGCAGGCCTCGATAAATGCTGTAGCCTTCTCAGCTGCGGTTGTTTCTTTCGTGATTGCAATAGGATACTTGATGGTGTAGAGATCAGCATCTTTCCAGATAGGACGAATGTTGTCCTCTTTGATGTGATCATCACTGGATGTAAGACGTCCATCACCAACCAGGACTGCTCTTGCAATTTCCTCGTTCAGCATCATTCTCATTTCTGCTTTCAGCCAAACGATTACATCGAAATCTGTAATATCGATAACGTCATCACGGTCAATCTTCTGCTTCTTGTAGATTGTCTGAGGAGTGGTTGTTCTCTTCAGTAATGAGAATACTTCCTCCTTCTTGAGCTTACCTTTGATATAACCTCTTGCCCGGGCTTCATCCTCTCTCAGGTCTGCGAACGTAGACTTGATTCTTGAGAATGGTGTGTGGTGTACTCCGTTCATTACTTCGGTTACCCAACCCTGATCTCTTGCAATGAAATCTGGCGGTGTGTTTAAATTTTTGGCATCCGGGAACAGGTACTCAATATTTGTAATACCATGAGCAAGGAATGATTCTTTCATAGAACCATATCTCTTACCGTCCTCGATAATCTCCTGCATTTCACTGTGTGACAGAACGTCTCTGTTGTCTGTATTGTTGCCTTCGAATAAGTTATGTGCGATTGCACCCATGTCGTCATCCTCCTCTTCATATTCTTCGGAATCGTCATCCTCTTCGTCAGGATCTTCGATGTCGACGTCCTCGTCATCCTCTTCGTCAGGATCTTCGACGTCCTCGTCATCCTCGTCTTCATACTCTTCGTCCTCGTAATCATCGTTTTCGAGAGCGCTAGGGTCTTCCGCTAATGCGCTTCCTACAGCTGCGTAGAAAGCATCTTGCTGTTCTGGTGTCATCGTATCGACGACATCCTGAATACTCTTGTTAGCCACTTCGTCTTCTCCTTCCTCATTAGAGTGCATAAGTTCAAGATACTCTCCTGAGTAAATATACGCCTCATAATCATCATTGTCGATTGTATCACCATGCGCTAAGGCAACATCTTCAATATATGCGCCTGGATTTGCTCCTGCAAGAACAAGACTAAGTTCCTTGATCTCGCCGTGCTGGACATACGGCCCACGCTGCTGAAGATGATTTGCCCAAATACTAAGCGAATCCATATCGCCGTGCTGGACAGCGTCCTTCGCAATTTGGCCATTATCAGACTCGTTGAAATATCCATATGCGTAAACACCATCTTTTTTGCATTCCATATAAGCATGCCCAAGCACACTGTCAATGCTGCTGTGATCGTGGTTATACACTAACGGAACTTTAGCACCGTCGATATCATCGAAAGCACCATGCTGAATAATCCTTCCATCAGCGCAAAGAATACCAAACTTTGTAGCCCAGCCCTTAAAGTCGCAATCAGCATACTTTGAGCGTTTAGCTCCCATTTTGAATTCCTCCTTTACTTATTGTTCTTCTGTTTCCTCGTCAGCAGAATCTGTATTATACATCTGATCCAATTCAGCATTAGACGCTGAAATATTGTTGTTCGTCAACATGTCTGCCTTCGGATCATCTACTGGCCTTAAACCAATTACTTGACGGAACTCATTGGATGTCATGATACAGTTTCTTGTGAACTTGTCAGCAAGCTCTGCAAGATTTGTAGTAGATACCAGTTTGAATGGGTCCCTGAAATATTTAATGGCGTGTCCTTGTGTGCGTGCTGTCTTTGTTAAGAACTTTCTGTTCATTTCATCAACGACCGCAGCGAGTATCGGTTCGATTATACGATTGTAATAATTGTTCATCGTATTCTCGTCTGCTGTACCATTAAGAATCTCCATTGTCATTCCTAACTGAGAGAATAACAAATTCGTGAAGTACTCAACCTGTTTAAGCAGATTGTTTTCAATCGAACGATTAAGCTGAGTGACATGCTCGGTTGAGTCTATGTAAGCGACTCCATATTCAGAGCTTGCCAATTGTTCAGTAAGTTCTTTACGACGTTCTCTAGCCTGAGCTTTTCTTGCTTCAGACTTAATCGTGTATGGCAACTGAATAATCAAATCAAGTTTATCAGACCCGCTTCTATCGTCTATGAAATCGAGAATCGACAGTTTCCGTTTAAGTCGATGAGCTGTCGAATTCTGTTCATTCATGATTGCATAAAATGGATTCTCAACTATCGCTACTGTTTTCTTTGGTAGATCGAGTTCATCGAATTGTCCAGTATGATCATTGTATATTCGCACTCTGACAGCGCGAGGATACCAATTGATTATCTTAGCTGTACGCATCGATTGAATATCATAAACGTTTCCATGTACAGGGTCCATAGTCGTATCGACAGGAACTATAGCCACACATCCTTCGTCAAGAAGTTTCAGTACAATATCCTGTTTAAATGCACGAGATGTCTGATCGATATTAGCTTCTGTTGTAAGACAATAGTTAAGCCCATCTTCCACATTATCCGTAAACCTTTTATTATCATCCAACATAACATGCTCTATATCGACTGCAGCAACGTCTGTTGACATCTTATTGTATATCGTTGTAATAATTGATCGTTCGTTTCCCATCGTCAGTCTAGGACGAGATGGGTTATCATAGCTAACTGCACCAAGACCAGTTCCATACGAATATGGTGTCGGATCTTTATTCATAAATGCATTCCAGCTATGCTTTAATCTGTTAATAAAACCCATATGCTATCTCCTTATTTAGTAAGGTAATTCAGATAAGCCTTTCCAGCTCTCTTTGCTCGGTTGAAAGTGTTACGTGCTTTTCTAACTTTCTTCTTTGCTGCTTTGTATGCTTTATTAGCATCTCTAGAAACACTGTTAATTTTCTTCTTTGCTGACTTGTATGCCTTATTGACATCTTTAGAAACGCTGTTGTATTTCTTCTTAGCCGATGAAATGTATGGTCTAGCGTCATTACTCAGCTTCTGACCGGCTCTACTAAGCTTATACTCTGCTTTTGATTTAACTGAGTTTGCCTTGTTACGAACTTCTGCAGAAGTAACCGCACGGTCTCTAGCAGTTGACGTAGCTTTTCTGGCTGTCTTGTAAGCACCAGTCTTCTTAACATCTCTAGCAAGTTTCTGTCCAGCTCGGGTAATCTTATACTCGCCTTTAGAAACTACTGATCTTGCTTTTGCTCTTGCGGCATTTGCTGTAGGTGCCTTGGCTGCCTTACTTACAAGATATTTTGTAGCTGCCATTTTGGCTGCAGCATCCCTAGTAGCTACTTTTGTAGCAAACTTAGCAGCTTTCTTGACTTTCGTCGATGGGGCATTTTGTTTCTTAACATTTTCTCTAATCTGTTTCATCTGTCTGGCCTGTTTCTTTTTAACCATATCAGAATTCTTCTTGGCTACGGTATGAGCATTGACTGCCCTAATACGTTTTTGAAGATCTCTTTCCTTCTGTGCATTTCTAGCACTTACTGCAGATGTTGGTCCCTTATAAGGAACCGATGTTCTAGATTTAGTACGTCTCTTTGCTGATGCAATACGCTGAGCCTTTGCTTTCCTAATCGCTGCGGCATTTACTGGCGATCCGCCAGATTTTACACGAGCATCTTTTGCTGCTAACTGCTTATGCTGCTTTGCTATTGCTTTCTGTCTTGTATTGGCTTTTCGATTCATCGCATCAATCTTTCCAGCTTCGGTATGTGGGTAGATTGTTTTCTTGTACAGATCAGAAACATTTTGATCGACGTCTGCTGCTGCCTTTCTAGCACCCTTTGAAATCTTCTTAACTGCTTTATATGCACCTGTATTTTTAACATCTCTGACAAATGGAGAGTCCTTCTTCTTTACAACAATTCTAGCTGTTGAGCCATAAGATTTCTGCGAAACTTTGGTGCTTGTACCCGGGCTAGTGAAGTAATTTTTGACTTTCTGTTTAGCAGTCTTGTATACATCTTCCGGATAAACGTACTTACCATTTTTGATGTACAGGTATTTGTGCTTTTTCCAGCTATGCTTGAGAACAGTGTTACCATCCTCGTCTGTGGCTTTATAATATACGGAATCGCTCATATTACCATCCTTTCTGTTTCTTTCTAAGTTTTTGAACGTATTGCTTTCCACGTATGGAAGCTAACTCAGTATCCACTGCTTTCTTCTTTTCTGCAGTTTTTGTTGTTCGCCGTTTGATAGATTCGGCTTTCTTGGTATACTTAGCTGCTTTCTTTCCATAACGATTTGCTTTCTTTCTAGCTCGTTCAGCTTTTTGAAGATTACCAGTGTATCCTATATCCGTAAGAGCATGATCGCGCTTAATACGTTTTGCCTCTTCTTTTTCTTTGAACTTAACTCGTTTGGCCATAGTTTCCGAAGCTTTTCGTTCATAATTCGAGATACGAGATTTTGTCTTCGCAGAGTTTTGTTTCTTCATCTGAGAGGCAAGCCGATTGGATTTTGATTCGAGGTGTGACGCTCTTCTTCCGGAATGCTGGTACGGTTCTTTTCCTGATCCATACTTATAACGGCCAGATCTTCTTGGCAAACCGTAATGCTCAAGATGGTCTCCATCTAAGTCTGAATGAACTAGTGATATTGTTCCATCCTCATTCTTTACTTTTACGTACATAGCCATTACTCCTATTCAAATGCGTCTTTGTTTACTTTATAAGCAACCAATGCATTCAGCAATGCTGATACATTATCGATTTTGTCTTCGTAACGTTTCTTGTACAGCTTCCGGTTTCCGTTTGTGTCTTCCAACGTTATACAATGGCCCATACAGAAACTCATCAAAGATTCGTCGAATATCAGCATTCTCATTTCTGACAGTTTCTTAATTTCTCCGAGAGGAACTGTTTCAGTTCTAACACCCTGCGGAACTTTCTCAATACCGAATGACCCATTCTCCTGAGCCCATCTCTCAATAAACTCTTTGGCGTTATAAGGATCGTATCCTAACGAGCAAACATCGTATTGTGAATCTATTATGAATTTGTCTAGATCTTCATATACGTCTTGCACATTAATGATACTTCCTTCCATAACAATAAGAGTACCTTCATCGATAAACTCTTGGTACTTTTGTCTCATTGCTAAGTTCAACTTACTAAGAGTAAGTGTAGTTATGTAACTTCTAACTTTAACGCCAAACATTCCATTTCGTAATGGGAATAAGAATGTAAATGCACAGAAGTCATCACCTTGAGAAAGGTCTGCTCCCATCGAACACTGCATTTTCCAAAAGCTTCTGCGATGATGTGGAAGCGTTTCTTCGTATGAGAAGAAATATGTGTATCCCTCCATAGGAATTCCGAAACGTTTTGCCAGAATATCATTTCTTGTAGCAGGTGCTTTCTCAGCTCGTTCAACATCTTGCTGGATTGTCTCATAGCTGACTGTGATCGGTAGGTTAGGATTAGCCTTAGGCCACATGTCCGGGTCTCCAACTTCATCCACGCTGTCAAGCCTGTAATACCAAATACTAGTGTGCCAGTTCTGGTATTCACCTTTGAGAATATCCATCAGTTCCATTTTGATGGCATCTCCACATCCATTACGGACGGTACCTTCCGAACTTACAGCTAAGATTACATATCCATCTATTTTGGCTGCACCCTGCTCAATAGCACCAATTGGATCTTCTCTCAATTCGCCAGAAAGCCATTCATCGACTGTTGCTACCTTTACTCGTAATCCCTGAAGCTTGTTAATACTCAGGGGTCTTATCTCTAGTAACGAATCTGTAAGAAAGTTCTGTATACCCTTTTTGGTACATGCAAGCTTAACGCGGTTCGCTTTGGAACCGGTAGTATTTTGAATAGAGCCTTCTGTCAAGAATTTGAACATAGGTCCTCTCGATCTTGCTATGGCAGTGCTAATTGCACTTGTAACCTCTTCGGCCTGTTTCATTGTTGGGGCTGTTGTGATCTGATGTGTCGTTGTTGTATCGACTGTCAGAAAATAAGCTTGCACTAAACTCTCGTATAACGATTTTGCATTACTTCGAGAAATAATAAGATACTGTTTGTTGACAAGGCGCTTTTTGACTGATTTCCTTACGAAATGTCCGCCTCGTCCAGAAGCATTTGGTTCGTATACGGTTTTCTCAACGTAATAGAACCAACCAAATAATTGCTCTCCCCAAAGTTTAAACGTATCCAACAGTTCCAAGTCGGACCCGTCGGTCAAGACCATTTCGGATTCACAGAAAGCAATCCAACCTTCTACAGCATTGTCATCATAGTATACACCGGGGTTAGCTATCAGCCAATCAATACGGTTCATCTCCATAGAGATCTCCCTGTTAACAGGGATCTCGCCATCCAGAACTTTATCTCGGAACTCCCCGTAGTACCTAGGCGTTGCCGTATTGCTTAGCATTTACATCACCTACTTCTTTTTCTTTTTCGTGCTCTTTGTTTCAGCTTTAACTGCTTCATTGATCATCTTCTGAGCGGCAGCATTGAGTTTACCCTTGATATAAACTTTTCCTTGTTCTTTCACAACTTCTGTAACTGCAGGAACAATAATATCTTTCATAGCTTTATCAACTAACTTCTTTGGCAACGGCTGCTTTTGTGGATGATTTTTAAGATATGTAGCTTCCATACTATCTCTAGTATTTATTCGTCTAAGCTCTTCATCGGATAAAGTTTTTACATATGCTTTTTCATTTCTGTATTTGTTTTTTTGTTTCTTTTTCTCAAGCTGGACTGCTTTAGTTCTTTCTCTTCGTTTATAATTTTGTTTTTCAGCCCCACTCTTTTTAGAAAAGCTTTTTATAAACTTCTCACCAGCTTTAGCCGATGATCCAAGACTTTGATACGGATCTTTCCCAGATCCCCATTTGTATCTTCCGGATCGTCTTGGCAATCCGTAGTGTTCCAGATGATCATTTAAGAGTTCTTGATTATCGACTAAGAAATCTCGAACGTCATCCGCTGAGTAATTAGCCATCGTCGCTCTTTCCTTTCTCGTCATCTTCTGAAATAGGATAGTAAAGCATGTACAATCTCCATTCCATTTCCCTAAGTTGCTCTTTCAAACTGTCCATTAACGAACCACTTGTCGGCGGATCAAATAACAGACGAGTTTTAATATACACGTAATCTTTTATCAAACTTAACTTTTGGGTATCCTCTTCAAATTCGCTCCAGGCATTGTCTACCCCTGTAATTCTGTATCCTTCTTTTGGTCCAACTCCCAAATGAGTAAGGGTTGCAAATGCTGAATTGATGTGAATCGTTAAATCCAAGTCAAACTGCTCGAAGTCATCAGGACATCCAACAAGCTGCTTGATAGTTTTAAGAATGCTCTGTTCCATTGAATTCCTCCTCAATGTTTCCAAGGGCATGTGTCGTTTGGTCTCCTTATAACAGGCCCACTACGAATATTTGTATCGTGTCCGTAGTGTATTGCATTATGCGTTTGATGGGTTGTTGTCACAACGTTGTTCATGTCGAATATCATTGGGTCTCGGTTGAGAACCATCTCTTTGGTAATTGGATTTATGTGATGTATCAACGGTCGGTTCTCTATCTCGTATCCTTCAACACCTAAATCACAACCGCCATCTCGGACAATTACTCTATGCCGAAACTCTCTCCATTCGCTCGATGAATATAATGCCTGATTAACCCATCGATCATAGCCGAATGTCTCGTACCCAACTGAACCTGACAGCATTAAATATTGCAGTCGTTCTTCAAACGTAAGATACTTGATCATTTCCATATACGATCGTGACATAAGACTTGATCTACTCATCTTCGATACCCTGGTATCTACGCATTGCTTCAATTGCTGCAGCATACCTCTCTTCGCTCTTAGCAGAAGCTTCCAACGAATCGATTTTGGCTTTAGTCTGCTTGGTTTCTTCTCTGAGCTTGTCCTGTTCCAGCTGCTCTCTTGAAGAACCGAGTTTTAAGAAATGTGTAATGACCTGTGATGAGGCTGTGCCTTCACGTAACTGCTTTTCAGCAGCATCGAGTGAGAGATTGATCAAGTACTGTTCCCTGTCTTCAGGAGTCATAGGAACCCTTGAACGCTTCTTTGCGGAAGTGGCTGTCGCTGCTCTTCTTCCCATATACTTTCGTCTCCTTTCTAATATCTTTTGCCGAGACGTCGAATACTTTACGTACTCTCTATAAGAGATCTAGGTATGTTTTAATAACCCTGAAAGGAGTCTTCAACTGAAAGAGGGTCCTTCTATGTGCGACAAAAGAAGACCAAGATCCCTTATAGAGAGGGCGTAAAGCTGTCAATCTAAAATCCATTTTGACAGGATTTTGACCCCCGGAGAATTTTTAAGGAGGCCGGCGATGACAGAGGGGGTGCTATTTTGACGACCCCCCTCCGGGTGCTAGCTGAGACACTCGAACGCTATTTAGAGTCTTCGTGTTTGTGAAAGCTCTAAAAACATTCAAATCTCAGCTTTTGTTTACTTGTTTCTATGGATTTTTGGTTTTGTTTACTTGTTGCTATGAATCTTTGGTTTTGTTTCTCCGTTTACACGAGTTACTCTAAAGTATTGGCCCATGAAATCGTTATTGAGAATCTTGTTGATAGCAATAGCCAAACGCTCTTCGTACTCAGCATCACTCATATCTGATGTGTCAGTATCAAAGTATCTAGCTAAGTATCCTGAAGTGCAATAGCCTTTTGACTCGTCAAACCTGTACCAATTGTCGAAATCAACAAAAGGATCAAAAGGGTTATCCACTGTTGTGATCCATATATGTAATGTATCATTACGATCAGCAGGACTTTGCGTTGCTAACTTAAGTGATCCATCTTCTGCATTGCTCATTCCCTAATTCTCCTTTCTTATAAATATTTATTGATAGTTGATACAGAAAGTCCAGTTGCTTCAGCGACTTCAGCTTGTGTATAGCCGAAGTTAAGCATAGACTTGATTCGTGAAACTTGTGAAGCATTAACTGTAACAGCTTTTCTAGGTGAAGCGAATTGCTTAACCTTGTCTGAATCGGCATTGTTAAGTATTTGCTCAAGTTTTGATGTACTGATTGCACCAGCTTGAATTGCTTGCCATTCTCTTTCAGATATGTCGACCTGAACATTAGACTTAGATGCACCAACCTTTGCTCTAGCTGCTGTTAAAGCCTGCTGACCAGCTCGTTTGATTTCATCTGGTGTCCAATCAGGATTGGCTTCCTGCTTCTTCTTTAATGTCTTATTAGCTAATATCTGCGCCTGTCTTTCTTTTGGCGCGTTTTGTAGCGCCCTATTGAGCTTAGCATTAAGACTTGCAACTTCAGTTGAATACACTTCTTTAGCTTTGGCATTCATTTCGATGTTCTTAGTTGCAACCATGTTCTTTCTAGCTATGTTAGCCATAGACTTAAGGGAGTTGGCATAGTCGGCATATGCAACCTCTTTTGGATTCGGATCTTTAGATAACAAGGTACGGGCATCCGTAGTAGCCGCCATCTTTGTTGTTTTTGTGGTAGCCAGTTTTTCTCCTCTTGATTCCCATGTCCCGTCCTTATTTCTTTTCCAGTCCGTATAGGTACGCCCCGTAAGCTCCGGATGTACTTCACCAGTCTTAGGATCAATGTCCTTCAAACGAATCTGTTTTGCTTCAGGAACATAGGCTACTGACTTAGACCGGGATAGGAGTGTGGATGCACCAGCATCACTGGCACCCTGGTACTTTCTTTTTAGCTCGGCTATACGGTTCTCTTCAAAGGACCGCTTATAGTCCAAGCCATGTTTAGGAGCATCGATTACAACCATTGAGTGGCGTACTGCTCTTGCAATTTCTTCAGGCTTTGCTCCTTTCAATGTCATATCAGTAATAAGGTTGGAGATCTTACCCATTTCCAATCCTTTACGTTTCTCTGGAAGTTTTGCTGTAACTCCTTCAATTCCACGGTACGCAATCTTAGGGTCGAAATCCTTTAAACCAATATATGCACTAATATCAGAAGTAGTTATTTTAACTTTTGATCTTGGCGAGTTAGACGGAATTACTACTGCCGTATCTCCGTCAAAGTCAGCTCCTGATAATCTTTCTGCAACCTTAGAGTTAATACCAACTGCATCGATTGCATTACCAAGCATTGACTTTCCTTGTGGATTCTTATTGTTTACTTTAAGCTCTGGAATCTCGAATGTACCACCATGTGGGAAACGAACAAGACATACAGTTTCTCCATTCTTGTACGATGGTGCATATATTTCGTTGTCTTTTAGAGAAGAAACAGGTAAGATTACTTTAGAGCTTTGCCTTGGAAGTGCTGCTGCTTTAAGATCTACTGCCTGGCTGTCGCAACCCTCAGCAAAGTCTGCTAACAACTTCCGTTTAACAACCGGGTTTGTCATTTTGAGTATCTTATCAAGCTCATCCTGGCGATTGTCAATCGATTGCTTAAGCTGCTTTTTGATCAATGGGAGCTGCTGTTTTGACAGGAACTGAGAAGCAAGGTTCTTAGAATAATGATCCCAATCGCCTTCCTCTTTCAGCTTGTTGATAGCTCCTAACTTCTCATTGCCATCCTTATCTTTGTAATGGTACTGACCATTTGCTTTAATTGTTGCTCCAAACGGATTATCCGGATCGTCTTTCATTTTCTTGAAGACATCCATTTTTGGTACATCACTTGTCTTGTTGGTATTGAATATTACATCAACGCCTTTTGGCATGTCGTCTGAATAGATTGCCATACCTTTCAGATAGTGAGTACCATCAACAGCGATTCTTACCTGTGCGTAATGTGAATCGCCAAGGTCGAGATCCTTAACGCCTCTTCGAAGTTCGATAACTCCATCTTTCTCCAGACCACCTTTGTCACCATATCTTACAGCAACTCGACTTGATGAGATACTTGTAGGGTATTCCGGAGCCCAGAAAGTAGTTCCGCCATCATTGGAATACTTGTTTACTGGCTGGATCTTATCAGTATGCTGCTGAACATCTTTCCATTCAGTTCCTGGAGGGCAAAGAACTTTAGTAGTTGTATACTGCCCTTTTTGATTGATCTGTGGAACTCTTACAGAATGTACTACATATCCGGCTTCTTTTAAGATCTGAAGAGAAACATCCAATCTTGTTTTGGTGATTCCCATCTCTCTTTCGACTCCAGTACCAACATCGATGAAGTTCTTGGTTCCAACTTTCTTAGCTAAGGTTTCGGCTGCATTGATGCATGCGTCTTTCTTAAGCTTTTCACCTTGGTTCAATAACGATCGAACTGTTGATTCTTTCGATGTTGAATTGAACATAAGTTCGGCTATTTTTACATTAGAGTATCCATGCTCTTTTAATTTCATAGCTCTGTTGATTCGATCGACCTTTTCGGCATTGACATAAATCGACTGTTTATTTCTAAACTCAGTTGTCTTCATGCCCATGAATGCAGCAATCTCTTTCTCACTCTTGCCACGAGCTTTCATTTCCTGAACGGTTTTCAAGAACTCTGCATTGTGCTGATATGGGTTGTCGCCAGAACCCCATGGGTATCTCCCCGAATGTCGAGGAGTACCATAGTGTGCTAAGTAGCTCATTCAATGCCCTCCTCTTTCTTGACTGATACAATGATCTTATCAAACGATTTAATCTTGTCCATGATAGGTAATATAATTTCAGGTGTTGGAGTCTCTTTAAGAATTTCGTTATTTTGATAGATTCTCAATTCAATTCCAATATCGCCTGGTTTGATTCCATACTCTAAGCAGAACAGTGCAGTGTAGATTTCCAACTGCTGCATGTGAGCAGGAATATCGCCTGTCTTTAAATCATGGATTCTGAGATAGTCTTTTGCAAACTTAATTGCGTCAGCTGTACCAAAACAATTCTCAGAATAATACAACACCTGCTCTGGTGTCATTCTGTACCCAATTGCATCATTGACATGCATGTTGAGTGTTAACGGTGATCTTGGCAATCTTTGCCGAAGCTTAATACATTTTGCTGCAAACTCATGCAACTCAGTTCCTTGCTGAGCTTTCAGAAATCTTCGGTATGTGTTTTCAAGTTTCTCAGCATCATAGTTTATCCAATGATACTTGCTAGCTCCGAGATATGCGTGATCTCCTTCTTTTACTTGCGAATGCTTCCTGAATTCCATTATATATCTCCTTTTTGTTTTGAGGGTAAATGAAACTTCCGTATTGGCCCATTTCATTTGCCTTGTTTACATAGTAATCCTGATTAGGTCTGTGACTAGCGTCGGCATCTCTTTTTACTTCAAGTAACGCCCATCCTTCTTTTGCTAACAAAACCAAATCAGGAATGCCCTGTTTATAATTAGGGTCGTTCTTTAAAATAATAGAATCTGGAAATAACTCTTTTAATTCCGAAATTATATCGGACTGAATTTTGTTTTCTTTATTCATTGTTCTCCTTTCGTAGGGCCGGAGGTAAACGTAATGGCAGAATTTATTTTATACAGTTGCAGAACTTTAATCAATAAAAAGAGCCCCACGAAAAGATGAGCAAAAGGAAAAGAGGCAGATTCGTCTCTCTCCCCTATAATAAGCTATGTTTTTTTCGCGAGGCTATTTTATGAAAGCAGACTCATTGAAATTCTTTTTCTGAGCTAGAGCTCTAGTGATACGAAGTTCAATTGGACTTCTGCATTTCAAATGAAAGTACTTAAGTTCTTTGTATGGAGTTGTAAGTCTGTCGATTCTTCCGCTAGCCTGCTTCATCATTTTATATGAGTAGTTCTGAGAATAGAAGACCATCGTATCGGTCTTTATACAATTCCATGCTTCCGACCCAGCATTGTATTGAACAAGGTAAATCCATTTTGAATGATCGAATGGTTCTAGATCATGCCTGTGTCCATTCAGTGCAGCGATTGCTACATCTTCGCCGAAGCCTATGTTTTTTATTATTTCCAATTCATAATCGAAATTGTAGAATACGATAAGTTTGTTATGTTCTTCGAAAATGTTTCGCAATGCTTCAGCTCTACTTTCATCAGCATAGCAAATCTTTCTTAGCTTGTAACATAACTCACTAATGTTTTCTATTGGTTCGTTCTTCTCATAATCCCACCTGTCTTTCATAAGATTCTTATAAGCTTCTTTATCAAATGAGCACCAAACATCTTCGTGATGTTGAACTGCTGGATTTTGATATGGCATGTCTACTAAGACTCTTCGTCTCAATCTGTTTAATCTTTCAGTTCCAATGATTCTTTCAATCTGCGGAAACTTACTGAATCTCGAATATACACAATGCTCTGCTGTGAATTCACTTTTGTTCTTGTAGAATCCATTGGCAATAAACACTGGCATGTAATCCATAAAATTATCGCCAGGAGTTGCCGACAGCAATATCCATTCATTGGACTTTGCAATCTTTAGGAATGCTTTAGTCCAAGCGCCATAGCCAACTACTCGTTGTTCGTCAAAAATAAAGAAGCTGTTTTTAACATCTACATACTTCTTAATATTGTTCCACGAATCAATAACAACTTTATGATCGTAGATTTTTGTTTTATCGTCTGGTGTTAAGTGAAACCAACTCATGTCCCCAATCCATTCACCGCTATCTCTCTTTTTGGCAGTTGTTATAATATATAAATCTTTTGGATTAATCATTTTAGTCATTGGTTCAACGGTTCCACCATTTCGAATGAAGTAGTACGCGAGTCCGGTAATAGATTTACCAGACCCTGTACCACCACAAAGTATACAGCCGTTATGCATTTTCTTTATTGCACTTCTTTGGTGCGGTTTCAGCTTTAATCCCATACTAATCTAAATCAGCGTATTTTTCGGCGAACTTGTTCTCACGAATTGTAACATACATGGAATCTACATATGCTGTAATTCCGGAACGACCAGACATCTCCCATTCGTAAGGGCGAATTGAAATATCACAATTTACAATGTCAACGACATCGAGCTGCGCTACTGTGTTCTCATCCAGTAAGTTTTTATGATTACCAACAATAAGCCATACCTGAGTGTATCTGTTCATGTTAAGCTTTACAGGGAGCGTCCATTCCTGTTCTGAGGAATCACCCCCTTCAGGAAGAGGACGTTCTTTGACGTTCCATCCCTCATTGCTTAATTCATCAGCCATTACCGGATCATCGATTACAACACTGAATCCTCTTTTACCAGGATTGTATTTGTCTCTTTCTCCTGAGAAGTTCTTCCAAATAATAAGTGCACCTTCAATATTAATGTTGTTTACGTTTGCCATGATAGACCTTCCTTTCTATGCTGCCATTTCGGCATGTTCATCAATTGCAAATTTTTCAAAGTCAGTAAATTCAGAAATTGTCTCAATTGCTTCATCAGCAAGTTTGTCATAGTAAGACATATCGATCTCATCCTGAATATTGTTTATTAATACATCTTCTGATTCTAACCAACGATATCCCTTTGTTCCAGACGGAGCGAAGTATTTGTCGTCTTTCATGCGGAACAACTGAGCACCGCCGCATCCTTCTTTAACAGGACAGAATCTCCCTACTTTACCAACGAACTTGTAGTCATGTTCTCCTTCAGCGAGATTCTCATTGAAGTCAAGATCCAGTTCACTACCATTGCTAACTGCAATTGTCTGGCACAAGTCATCAAATTCAATCTTCTCGTGAGTGAAGAGTTTCTTCTTTACATATGGCACTGCAAACTGAGTTCCAGTTGCTGTCCATCCTTCACCTTTCTCATATGCAATGTAGACCGCATTGTTAACTAAGCAGATCTTCTCGTACTCAGCTTCGATCTCAAATGTATATCCATATTTCTTTCCAAAGTCATAAATAAACTGCTCAACTTCTGGAGTTGGATTATCAATCTTGATAGAATCTGTTTTGATGTGAACTACGTGAGCCCCAAGTTTCTCAACTTCACCCTTAAGTGTTGCCATAAAGAGTGATCCACGCTTAGCAACAATATTATCAATGTTTCTTTCATCCTTAAATAGATTAGTGAAATGAGCTGAAGTTAATCCATATACAGAATTGATAACAATTTTCAACGCCTTGGCTAACTTATCCAGTTCTTCATTAGCAACATTCACAAATCTAGCAAATGCTCCGCCAAACAGAGTTTTCAGTGCTTCGATGTCACGATGCTTAATTGCAATACGAGCATCAACCAAATCCTTAAATCTAGCGGTATACTTCTTACCAAACAGATTGAGTGCAATTACTGAATGGGGATGCATTGATGCTATATCAAATGTTTTGACATTTCTGTACATTCCAGGATCAGCAATTACTAATCCGCCTTCGTTGAGCTTGATTCCTCGATAAGTCGATACACCGTGATCATATACATAGCCTTCAAACTTATTCATTTCGTTGTATGTTTCATTGCCGTCCATGTCGACAGAGATACCTGTAGAAAGATCGGTGTATATGAATTCTCGCTGTGGGTTCTTGTCTTTACCAAAGATCAGTTTACCAGACAACATGTTGTTAGTGTCGTTTGGACATCCACCAGCAATCTCAGCCAATACGCATCTTGCTTCAAAGTCTGCAATGTTAGCTTCAAATGTTGCTTCTGTTGCAATGACATCGTTGTCACAGTATTCTGCAACCTTAGACCACAGCTCTTCTGGTACAGGCTGATCCCAAGGTAAAGCCCATTCCTGATGATGAATACCTAATTCGATTTCCCACTTCTTTAAGCTCTGCTTCTTAGCACAGAAGTCATAAACATCTGTATAGCTCAGGTTGTATGCTGATCCAAAGAAAGCATTCGGACTCTTAGCAATAATATCTTGTGAGAGCTGGAATAAAGCTTCCAACGAATATCCCATCATTCTTGCATATAGGATGTGGTTATCATATCTTCGACAGTTAAATCCAACAAGTTTCATTTTGAGGAACTCTTCAACCTCAGCGGGTGATGGATTGATCATTCTTGTACAAGGCCCAGGTTCACCTCTATATTTCCAGTTAACCAATAACAGGTTTGGAAACACCTCAATATCATAGAATGTAATTCTGTCATTCTTTGGAGAGTCTGCTCCAGCAACATCATCTGAACAGTAATGAATCTTTCCAACCTGCTCTAGACAATAGTCTGCATGATTTGTACTTGACGCTGCGAATGCTACAATATCATTACGCATGTCCGTTACGTCATAGTGCTCGCCTGACTCATATGCATCATCCAGAATCTTTTTAATGAAATCAACACTTGGTTTAGTTCCAGGATGACTTTCTTTCCGAAGATTCTTTTTGATCAATGCTCGAATCATCTTCTCGCTAGCAACTACTTTAAAGTCTACCATATTTTCACTCCTTTTCTTTAAAGGTAATCCAGAAGATATAGTAGCAATAGCTAAGGTGTTGCAAGCTGTTACGATTCTTCGTAATGCTCCTTTGCCACTATAAACCTTGATCTCGATATCGTCGCTATATACATTATCAAGTTGCTTCGGATCACCACTGTAATAGTAATGCAGATGAACTCCCGCACCACTCTTTGAGAACTCAGCATATGTAGGCGGCCATTTTGACGCTGCCTCTAAGTTCAGTTCTTTAGACTTATTCCCATTGGCATCTTTCAGATCGAAGTCGATCACAATCAAGTTCTCCGGAACTCTAACATAATGTAACTTGCTAGTGTCCAGATCTTTTAATGTTGTTCCAACTCGATCCCATGCTTTTGTTGGTGCATCACCTTTTGCATATTGAGCCGGACAGTCCTTGCACGCTTCGTCTAATACTGATTTAGTGCTATCCATCTTAAGCCATGTTTCTTTAGCCTTATCTGGTGTAAGCTCTTTCTCAGTGAACTTATCTTTCTTGAAGCCTTTGTAATAGCTTCTAACTCTTGTTCCATCATCCAATGTTGCTCTGTCAAGGAATTCTTCGAAGTAATCCTTTAAGTCTTCCCTGAACTTATACATAGGCATCTTGTTTGGAAGTCCAGTGTTGTCACAGTACTCTTTATAAAGACTGTATGCTGCTTTTAATGTTGTTCCATCATCTTTCTCGAAGAACGGGTAACAGCTCTCGACAAAGTTGAAGAACACATCGGTTTTGAACATCATGTCTAATGGCTTATATCTATCATAATAATGCTTACCATATTTCTTATATACTTTCAGACAATGATTAGCTATGGCTCCAAGTTCATACGGAACCTGTCCCATGCATTCCTGATAAGTATCCGGATCAAGTAATTCACCGGTTGGCTTAACATCGATCAGTCGTCTAATGATACCTGACTTTGCGTCAGTGATTTTGACTGGTCGGTTTGTTCCCATGAACAGCATACTGTTAACTCGCATTGGATACTCGGCTTTGTATTTTTCAGAAATGCCGATTTCCTCGTGTGCGATTATAGAATTAAGAAGAGTATTATCTTCAATCCTACTTAAGTCTCCATCGTGCTGGATCATTACCAACGGATTATCCTTGAATGCTGCTGTTGCAAATGATTTTGACGAGTTGGCTAAGTCTTTAGCATTGAATGTTCCGCAATATCCTTCGAACAGCATTTGGATAATGTTGAGGATTGTTGACTTACCAGTTCCAGCTTCGCCATAGAATACTAAGAACTTCTGAATCTTTTTAGAGTCACCAGATATAACTGATCCAATGGCCCACTCGATCTTCCTGCGTTCTTCTGAATCGTACAGTGTTGATATGATTTTCTCATATCCGGGTATCTTGCCTTCTTTGATGTCATATGGCAAGGTCTTGGAACGATAGTCCTCTTTGGTTGTCTTCTGGTTTAGGAATGTAATATCAGAATCTAACTGTATCGGAGAGGATGGACTCAGTTGGCAATACTTCTTGTACTTTTCCCAGCGTCCATTATCGAAGTCTCTTAAATAGTCCTTTTCAATTTTGCTGGTTGTGGTTTTACAAACCTCTTGGAACGCTTCATCGATCAAACGATCAACATAATCAACGACATCATATTCATCAGTTGACCATCGGTTCTTCTGCTCATCCCATAGAGCATAGAACGCTTTACCTTTGCATAACAGATTATCGACTTCTTTAGAAACAGCAAACGTTGGGTGAATAACTGTAGCATCCCTAGACTTGACATATGAACTCTTAATTGTTACAAAATTCATACTTTTTCCTTTCCTGGCCATTTGGGCACAAAAATGTGCTTTCAAAAACTTTTATATATTTTCATACTTTTCTAAAAAGTTTTTAAACTATATAAAAAAATGGGTTTTTGGCCAATAAGGGCTTAAAATACCCCTAAAAAGCCACTTTTTCACCAATTTTCGAAATTCACTGGCCATTTTTATTTTGCGTTTTCACCCGTTAAAAAGGCATATAATTGGTCAGCAGAAGACCCTCTAACCACTGAAATCAGCTGTAAATCACGATTTTGGCCATTTTTTTCACTTTCTCCAGCGACCGATAACCAGCTTTCATGCTTCCCATCAGACGGATTATACTGCAAAATAAGCAGTTTTCCACACTCAGAATTAGGTACAACCTTACCAACGTAGTCCTCGTTTCTCTTTGTGTTCTCCATAGCTTTACCTCAACTTTCTTTTATTTCTACCTAAATCGCCTTATTATTGACGATGATATCGTGCATTTTATCGGCCTGATTACCTTTCCAACATGCTACAGCTCGCAATCCAGCACTTTTGCCATCCTCAATTTTCTCTTTGGCAACAGTAAAGTAGCTAGGACTAGCGCCATCGGAAGGATTGTATTGACATATAAACATCTCAGATTTATCAATATTAGGAATAAATTTCTTCGTATTTCCCATAACTTTACCTCAACTTTCTTTTATTATCTGTATTAACAGCTACTACTTTCTTATAATCGGCACCCGTAGCTAATACCTCTTTATAATCTACGCACCCTCTAAAATGCCCGGAACTCTGCTGCACCCCTTCAATCTTATTCTTAGCGTCCCTAATTTCTATAACCGGATCTGGCATATATTTACCGGCATCTACAGTTACTGCAGGCTTCTTCTTCCATACAAGCTCATTCTTCCCAAATGCTTCCGCCAGAATAGTCAGCAGCTTGATGTCATTCCTACGCTGTTTGGAAGTACCCTCAAACGGCTTCCCTGATTCTTTCTCCATTGTCTCAAGGTTCTGTGTAACACGTACCAAGGCCTCCAAAACCATGTCGTGCTGAGCCGCCGAACTGAATCCCATAAATTCTTTCTTTGTCATTCTTCTTCCCTCCCTAAATCTTTAACCCAATCTAATTCACCTGCAGCGAACGCAAAAGCAATAGCGCTGAGAACGTCGATGGCTGAATCAGAGAACGCACCAGCCGCTCCGTTCTTCACTAAATATCTAGTAGCATTTAACACGCTACCGCGGCATTCATCGCAAGTAAACATACCTTCTACACACCGCTCTACTTTTACTTTTTTGAGCTCTTCCTCTGTCATTTTCATAACTGTAGGTCTTTTCATTTTGGTTACCTCCTTATATATGTTTTTATTGCAATAGACTATAAATGGATTTCTTCCTTATAATTTGCATTGAGATACTCACACATCTGATCCCAGATCTGCATACGTCTCAAGTTCTTTTTAGTTCCTTTGACCCACCATAAACCGCCTTCTCCATCCTGCTCATACTTACGTGCAGCGCATCTTTTGAGGATAGTTTCATCGTCTTCAGAGCAGTCCAGATAAAGGCCAAGCGAGTCGATCATAACGTTAAACCAATGCGGCGTACGGTCTCCAAATTCATCATTGCCCATGATAGAATCTTCGCAACGGATAGCCAAGCCAACCATCATTTCAAGCCATGAACACTGTTTATCAAGTAATGCTTTTCTGACTTCTGGATAGCTATATCCACACTCATATGCGAACGTAGAACGAAGATCGACACCGTCTGCAGCTCGGTTAGCGTCAAGTTTATGGGACCATTCAAAGTCGGTTGAGAACAGCCATTTGAACCCCTGAATGTGCTCATTTTTCACTGGATCAACGGCGATTTTGCTTAAAAGCCACTCGAAATAGTCCATTTTGACCCTATTTTTGTCGATTTTTGTCATTTTTTTCCTTTCTAGACTGTTTTTCAGCCTCTTTTATAGCTTTTTCATACCTGTAGACGCTATGCAATGTGTCTGGATAATATTCTTTTATCACAATGTGACCTCCTCTAAGAATTCATCATAAGTCATGTCCTCGTACTGGATACAGTCGATCTTGATGCCTTCGCGAGCGTTCTTTACGTACAAAGTATCAACCTCGAACTCACCAAATGAGTCTAAGTTCTCTTCACCAAGAAGCTCGATACCGTCCATAATTTCTTCAGTACCATCCTCTGAGTATACCTTGTTCTCCTTAGGTAAGTAGTTCCATACAACTCTCTTGAGGCCATCATCTTCCATATAGTCACTAGGATCGATAATTACAGGCCCAATAGCAGCTTCAACTCTCTTTTCTACATCAATTTCGTCGATTTTCTCGATGTCTGGAGTCCGTATCTTGGCATAATTGATCCTTTTGAGCTTAGCATCAGCCTCTTTTTTGCCTGTATCTACGCTGGAAATACTCTTATCTGTCGCTGTAGCATACTTTTTCAGTGCTTTTTCGGCATCTTCTTCCAGGTTTTTCTCCATTTCCTTCAGATCTTCGCTCTTTTCTTCGGCTTTTTCCTTGTGTACAGCCTCATAATCAGCCTTAAACTGGCTAATTTCATTGCCAATGTAGGTCTCGCAGGCCTTTTTCATGCCGAAATACATACCTGTAGCACCTGCAGCAGCTCCTAATATAAAACTTAATACCACTTTTCCACTCATTTATTTTTCCTCCTTATTAGCTGTTTCATTTGATCCGAAATACTCTTTTTGATCCTGTCGACTGATGAACGTGTTAATTAAACATCTTGTATCAGTACTGAACAAACACCCATTGCATCTGAAATCAGGGTCTCCATTAGACCCCAGGTTCTTCTCACAATAATTCCTTTTAAACTCTACTAAACATTCTTTTGCTGTCATCATCTTTTCCTCCTTAAGATCTTTAGCAAATTCGTCATTTGATCTGAAATACTCCTGTCCACAATGAACGCAGTGTATCGTGTACCCTCTTCTACCATAGAGGTTTAACGGCCAATTTTTGACATCCCTTGAGCCACACTTTTTACATATCATCTTTTCTTACCTCTCTTTCTGTTTACCATAGCCATACCGAAATCCTGCACTGGTACATACTCCTTATTCGGATCACTGAGAGGCCATTCAGTATGGTTCCAAGCCTCATATACTTTACGATTTGACTGGTTTTTATCTACACGAATATTGTGTGTTACGTTTGTCTCTTTCATTTATTTTCCCTCCTTATTTGGACTAAGATCAATACCTAAGATATACTTCTTTTTAGTGTACGGATTGTCCTGACAATTAAACCTGCATGCTCCCTGATTTCTTACCTGAATACAACATTCATCAAAGTAAGGACATGACCGTTCCTCTTCAGTATATGTACGATCGTCCCTAGATGTATGTTCAAACTCCTGCATAATAACCTCCTTATATTTTGACCATCCACGATATAATCATAGACGCAGCGAAAAATACAATTATAAGATACGATATAATATCTATGTCATGCTTCTTGAAGATGGTCTTTATAGTGTGTATTATAGCTGCTACAATAGCACCGCCTAAAAGAAATAAGCTTAAAATTCTGAAGAATATAAATATGTATACCATTTTGACCTCCCTAGTCCAATGGAATAAACCATGATACTCCTGAATAGATGAACACAACGATGAGTAGAACTAATATAATAGCCAGCCCAACGTCTTTCTTCTTAAATATCTGTTTTAATGGATTCATAATTCCTACGCCAACAAGCCCACACAAAATGAGTATGTTTAAGCCCCTTACAAGGATGATCATGCTATTCAATTCTCATCACCACCCCTGTCTGAACGTTAGCATAGTACTTGTGGTGCTTGTATACTACTAAGTCTCCGTCCCAGTCTCCACCTGTGAGATAAAGTTTCTTCATGATTGCCGGTTTTCTAAACCAATCGATAATTCTCTTCATTTTAATTCCTCCTATTTTCGAAAAATGAAAGGAGATGCAAACGGGATATGAACCCGCATCTCTGGTATAGGGAAATACCAGTGCACTGCTATTGTGCTATTACGCATCTCTTCTCATTATAATGCCTGTATTTTTTGCGAATTATTCAGGTTTGTTCATAGGGAAGTCATCCTTTACTGGACTTTTGGCTTCTTCTCTATTCATTTTGATCCAGTTGTAGAATCGCTCGAAGCAATTCGGACAAAGATCTATAACTGCTGGCATATCAGTAAACTTATCACCACTCTGTGTGCTTAACTGGGAAGTTGACGCCGGAAACTTGTTTTCTCCAGCCTTGTTTTTCCACCAGACAGTGATTCCATCGTATACAGGGTTCTCCTTTTCACTGTATACATTACCACATAAATCGCATTTACAAATTCCTCTCATTATTTGTTCTCCTCCTTAAATGATTTAATCCAGTCACAGAACCGTCCAAAGCAGGCAGGACATACATCCATCATCTCTGGAATATTTTTCATTGTTTCGCCATTTGGTTCAATAATATCATACTTTCGGTTTCCATGCATAGTAGTGCCAGTCTCTTGATCAGTATACCAAATCATGATTCCATCATAGTTCTTGTTCTCATCTTGGTGATACACTTTTCCACAAATATCACATTTACAAAATCCAATCATACCTAGACCTCCTTAAAATTCTTTATAGTATTTTGACGTAAGTTTCTTGATTTTCTTAATAAACGACTTACTTTTACCGCTTTTTGCATAATTCGTTTTGTTAGTATATTCTTCGAAATCAATATCATCCTCGCTGCAATAACACCATGTAGAAGTAACATACATAGTGCCATGAACTATTGCCCCGTAAGCATTAGAAGCTGCATAATCAACCTTCCAAGTAATTGTCTTGTAGTCATCAAGAATTCCCAATGCTGCATATACATCGAAATTATCCTTGCTAAGTGTATATTTAACACTACTAATTTTTCTTATTTTGAATGAGTCTGGGTCCCACAGTTCATTATTCTGGAAGACAGCTATTGTGTAAGCTAAATTCTTTTCATCCTTAGTGTATTTAGTTTTGGCATTTACTGGTTGAACCATACCTAAGCAAATAGCAACTGCAAGTAACAAATATAATCCTTTAGTAATTTTCTTCATTTTAATTCCTCCAATTTTTATTCTGATTTCTTATTCTGCTCTTCTTCACGTCTCTGGCGCATGAAGTCATCAAGCTGAACAAGTATTTTTCTTTCAATGGTGTCCCCGATGCCCGGTATGCTTGTTAGCCTGTTATACTTGACCCATCCAGACAGCTCTTTAATATTTTTAGCTCCTCTTTTAACTAAAAATTTTCTAGTTCTAGGAGTAATTGACTGAAGGTATCTAAGATCATACGGATCTTTATAGACCTCTTCGCCACGAAATAATCGTACCTTAGTGATTATCTCGTATATTCGCTGTGTAGAGACATATTCATCCATTGCTATCATACGAACACTATCACCATTCCGCCAACGTTTAAAGATGGCTAAGTCACGTTCGGTTACGGTCCAATTTCTCATTTTTCTCTTTTTGTCGCACATAGAAGTATCCCCCTTTTTAATTGATTACTTTCTTTATAGCAATATCAATAGTTTTCTGTATTGGTGTAGCAGTATCTTTAGCCTTTTCAAGATCGCTCTTTGTTACAGAGATGCTGAAGACCAAGTTATTTTTGCTGGATTCGAAATGAATTCCTACGGCTGTCATATAAACCTCTAATTCGACGCCTGTTTCTGATTTAATAGAATTTAGATCTTTATAGACGGCAGCAACAGAATCAAACATATTTGTTACTATGTCATGCTCTACACTATCATCTTTAGAGAAGTTAATTTCAGCACTGTTGGTCGTGACGTCAACCTCTGCTATCGGGACAGACTCAGACTTAATTGTTTTGATGTAATTGTAGATCTCTACTAAATGCTTGGCTACATTTCTTGTGCCGCATTCTTTTTGATCCTCATCGAGTTTGAACATCAAGAACAGGCTCATACTCTCAGGTTCCTTGTATAACCCTACATCGTTGATTCCATAGATCTTAGACTTTAAATCTTTGATTCCGAATATTTCCAGGATTTCTTTTTCTGCATCGATTCCCAAACGATCTAAGAGCTCAAACCATATCATATTGCCCGTTAAAACTCCATAGTTGCTTTTTACAAGTTCATTCAGTCTGTCCACCAGCACAGCAACAGAAGTTTTTCTATATATTACTAAGTCAGTTCTTAAACAAACTTCTTTCATTTTTCTTCTCCTTTCTTACAAACAGATTTGCCAGGCATTTACTGCACAGACTTCGTGCTGGTATACCTTGAAAGAATGCTAACTCTGTGAGTTCATTTGGATCGCATCCCTCGCCGCATCCATCACATCTATACATTTTTGCCTCCGTTCCTAAACTTGTATCCTGAGTTGCTAAACGAACCAGCGCCATAAATTTTGTCTAGCATCTGTTTAATCTGCTCAGCTGTCATTTTTGGATTGTCAGTGTCAAAGTATCCAGTAGGTCTTCCAATGTAGGCTATAACTGGTTTTCCTTTGAACTTGAGCTGGCCATCCATAGTCAGACTTGTGTTGTATTCATAAACCGCATGATCCTGGAAATAATCAATAGCAGCATCCATATCATCATGACTAACAACAATACAGTCTGCGTCTGGATAATGATTATATGCCGTAGCAATGTTAATCGAAGCAGTTGCTATACCTGTTATTTTACGATTTGTTCTATTCATTTTGACTCCTTTCTAAGGTCCTAGACCGCCCTTAGTAGCACCACTGCTGCCAAGGGTAATCTAATACACCGTCTCTAAACATTATTTGTTCATCGATTCATCTCTGGGATACTTCTCCGTAGATGCATCCATCACAGTTGAAATCGATCAGTAATACTCTTTCATTTTCACCGGTCTCCTCGTTTGGAAGCATAACCCACTTGGTCAGGAAGGTTACGTTGTTGTCATACTTGCCATACTCTGGATCTTTCTGACTACGATATCTCCACCCATGGGTCAGACCAATATCAGTAGGCTTTAATCCGATCATACGGTATACATCATTCAGTGTAAGGATGCCTTCACATTTTAACCGGGTATCTGCTTCCTTCTCACGCTGAGCGAGCATAAATTCATTCTGCGGATTGTCGTTGAACCATTCAGTAGAGTTCTCTTTTGTGAAGAGTCGTGCATATGGTGAGCCGCCGAAGTTTCTGATGATCTCCTGCTCTTCAGTTACTTTCTTTTTCTCACCTGTCTCTGGGTCTGTCTCAGTCTTCTTGACTGTCTTCTTCTCTGAACCGTACAGCATTTCCTTGTCGACTTCTTCACCGTATTTGTTGATTACATTTTGACGGTATGTCTGATAAGCCTTAGCAATTGCTGCGCAAGATGCTGCTAATGCTGCCTGACGCTGCTTCATAATGTGATGAGATCCAAGAATAAGACCAATAGATACTGCTTCAAGAATTACAGGTCCTGCATAGAGCTTAATGTACTCCAGTGTTGTCTTACTCTTTAAGAGAACCATATCGTTTGCTGCATCATCTCTCGTATAAGGTCTATCGAGAGATTCCGGATCTTCTTCATACATTGCTGCTTTTTCTGCAATCTTCTGTTTTGTTGCTTCCTCCTTACTCTTTACTGTTTCTACTTTAAGAGTAGCTCGCTGTGTCATGATCAGAGCTCCAATACCTGCTCCAATACCTGCAAATAACATGATCTCCGGAGAGTTCATTTTGGTCCAGGCCTTAGTATGACCTACTACTGTTGATAAACTTGTTACTGCTGTGTCTAATGCTTTCATTTATTTGTCCTCCTTATTTACAACTTCTAAATGCTGTTCTCTCCAATTGAATACATTGGTTAAGCAATAAGATCCAAAACCGATTCTGTCATCAGGATCACCAATTAAGTGATAGAGAATCTCGAAATACGGTTCTTCTCTTGTTCCTGTAACAATGATAATCGCCTTATCGACTTTGGCTTTTGTCTTATTGTCTGTACCCTGAGCTGATTCCATATTGTCTATCAGGTATTTAAGATAATTCCTAGCTTTCTTCAGATCCTCAACACCATTTTTATTCTGGAATCTTAACTGATACTTTAACGCGTTCCATAATAACGCTGCCTGCGTCCCTGGCAGGTCCTTGACTACATCATTCAGAATATCAATAGCTTCAACACCTGCAATATTCTGATAATGCTCTGGATGATTTATATTGTCTGACATTTTCTATCCCTCCTTATGCTCTCTGCATTTTAATTGAAATAACCGTAAGATCCTTTCCACACTGTGGACACAATACATAATACTCAAATAATTTTGGAAGTTTTTGTAATACTTGGTGCGCATATCCATCAGGTGTCTTGTGTGGACGACTCTGAATATCTTCTTTCTCATAAGAGAACTTACAACCGCAGCTATTGCATTCGGCCACGGTTTTAGTTCCTGGTTCAATAATTTGGATCATTTCTATTCCTCCTTGTTTACTTTATGCTCTCTGCCGCAGCGTGGGCATTCGATGTAAGATATAACCGCCTGCAATTTTCCCATACCATAAAGCTTGTCTTTTTTAATATCTTTTTCATCATAAGAGAATCTGCATCCACAGTTTTCACACTCGCCGATTGTCTTGGTTCCACGCTCGATAACTTTAATCATTAGTCAAGTTCCTCCAATCTTGGCATCTCTAATACGTATCCGCCATTTCTAGATTTTCTAATATGTGCTCCTCCAAGCTCATACCATCCGTAACGGAAGTCGTTTGCCTGTGTAGGAATATCAAGTGATTCGAATACATCACCGACTGATACCGAATCGTACTTGTCAAGATACTCAGTCAAAGTATCCAGTAATGTGTCTGCATCTGCTCTGCTATCGAATATAAGATTATCCATTTCGTATCTAGCCCTACCTCGAGGAGCCGATCTACGTCTACTGCGGCTGTCGAATCTATCATCGTATGGTATTCTCTCGATACTTGTACGACTAATGTTGCTACGTCCACGTGATCTGCGTCTGGTATCACCGTAGAATGCCATATTAATAGCACCTTCAACCATATCGACAAATGTATCTTTTAATGCTGGAATAAGCACATCATTGAAGATATATGATCCAACACCTCCTGATTCATCGCTTAAGAACGTCTCTCCGAATTTCTGACTCAGGGATTTTTTCTGAGTTGTTACCCTGTTCTTTACTACTTTTTCAATCTTCTGACGCTCTTCAGCTTTAGTAGGCTTTCTCTTTGTAGCCTTAGCGCCAGTTGTGATTGAGTTACTTTCAAGTCTTTCCATTTTGACTCCTTTCTAAAACAAAAAGTCTAAGACCATGTTTCCATGATCCCAGACCCAAGATTCCAAACCTTTTAATGCTTACTTTTTTGTGTCTTCTTCGTCACAATCATCATCCAGAGCTGGATCTTCATCCTCTGCTTCACGATAATCTGCGTCCTTCGAATCCTTCAGTCTCTTCAGGTCGGCTTTCTTTTCCTTAGCTTTCTCGACCAGCTTCATGCCTCCCTTAATTGCTGCTTTACCCAGCGTATAAGTTCCGACAGCTGCCAGAGCAATTAAGCCAATTCCAAGTGTACCTAATGAATCGTCTTTAGTCTCCTCAGTTACAGGCGTCGTAGAAACAACGTCCTCTGATACCATAACCTCTGTGTTCTCGTTCTGTAACATAATTTTGTCCTCCTTAAAATTTTTTGTATATCTCTCATTATAGAATATGATTTTTTTGCGAGCCTACATTATCTCACGATAATCAAATCTTGGGTTTGCAAAATATCCAACAGTCAGGCATGGTTTTCCGTTTCGTAACGTCGAGTCGAACTGAACATCCAGATAAGTATCAGGAGTCCATCCTACGTCATCACCGACTTCAACGTGAGTTGCATCTACTTCATCATAGAATTCATTCAGAGATATAAACATTTCTCCAGAAAGGAACCGATCTTTGATCCTGCTAACTGCCTGCAATACATCATTTCTTGTTGAGTAGAATACATTGCCGGTGAACAGATCGATACAAACTTCTTTTCCGTCGGGAACTCCTTCGAACTGAGATTCTGGAATCTCCTTTACCTGCTCGTCTCTAGCAGCTTTAGCAGCTTTAACATCGGTCTTTGGTGATACCTTGGCTACGTTTCTACGGTATCTGTCGTACGCGTTCGCTGTAAACTCATACATTGCTGTCATTGCAGTAAGTCTAGCTGTGCTGATCTTATACGATCCCACGAACGCTGAGATGCTCAATGCTCCTAAAATTACTGTAGGGACATAGCACTTCCAGCAAGACTTTACAATCTGCTTAGGTCCAAGTTCTTCAAATCTATAAGCCATATCGGATTTTGCTACAGACATTGGGAGTTCCTCGTATTCAATCTCTCCTCTTTCATACCTGTTCGCAATCTCGTCATCCATTTTGTCGATTGCTAATGGTGTAGCTTTGACCGCACTTATTACTGTAGCAGCCAGCCCCCCGATTCCAGCAATCATAAGAAGCATTGGAGCATTCTTATCGGCAACTACTGGTATTTTGTTTGCCTCTTTAATTAAGTTGTTTAAAAAGCTCATTTTGTTTTCTCCTTTCTTATATCATGCTTGACTGATACTCTAAATCTTTGAACCAGCCTTTGGCTTCTCGTTTTTCTTTCTTGGTTGCCATAAATAATCCGTGCGGTAAATCAAGATAACGAATATAATACCCATCTGAATTTTCAAACGGCACTAGCTGTATATCGATCCAAGTATCAACAGTATCATATTCATCAACATCAATCTTTGACCAGCCAACAATATTTCCAAAATTTGTAGCATGCAAATCAAGATCGTTTCTAAATTCGTTCAAAGTTACAGTCTGATTTGGATTCATCTGCAATTTCCTATTTAGTTTTAGTATAGCCGATTCAACAGTTGCTTTATCTGTATAGAACCCTTCGTCTGTCAGACTATCGATGAAAAATGTCAGCCCAGTTGTATCGATAAACTTTCCTTCCTGTTCAGAGATGGTTTTGTATAACGGTGTTTCACTAGCTCTGCTAGCTTTCCAGATGTCTTCTTCTTTTTCTTTACCTACCTCGTGTACTACTTCGTCTCTATATCTTTTAAAGTTCGCCTGTAAAAGACTCATAGCACCTGCTAATGCAGCGAGCTGTTTCTTATTTAAGAAGTTTGATCCAAAGATGCACCCTATTGTAGCAGCGCCAACTACAATAGACGGAGCATAAATCGGAGCTACAACCTTTACTTCTTCAACAAAAGTAAGCTCTCTATGCTTCTTTTTCTCGACCTCATCGATCTTAAGTGTCGCCTTTATCGATGCCTTATTAGTAAGTACATTAGATACGACTACACCTATAGCCGCACCTATAGACAAGATAGTAGGCATGTTTCTTTTAATAAAATATCCTACCTGTTCAGTGTTCATTTTGACTCCTTTCTAGAAAAGCTTAAAGGCCATGTTTCCATAGCCTTTAGCCGATCACTTAATGATTTTCACAATGTTTAATGTTGAAATCCACTAATGCTTTGAGGACCTCAGGGTTCTTTACATTCTCATTGATCATCAGGTTGTAACAGCAATTCATTCCCTGGTCGAATCCTTTATGGTACATCGATTCCATGCCATTTGCAATGCCATGTCCAATACGATTACCAATCAGATAACAACCAGCTAACCATGCTACTGCTTCAATCTGATCTTTATGATCGTGCACAAACTCCTTTACCCCGTTCAACTTCTGTTTAGTTTCTTCTTTCATTTTAATTACCTCTTTTCTTTATTTAACAATTACAACTATTTTTATAGTCATTTACTCTTTCTATTGGAACACCTTCATATGCTTTTCTACCACATCCAGGACAAACGTCTCCTATTACACCAACATATCCACATACTGGATCTCTATCTACTGGATGGTTAATTGCGGCATATCCCATATCGTTTTCATACATTAATCTAATTATCTTTTCAAATGCTTCTAAGTTATTAGTAGTATCTCCATCTAATTCTATATAACTAATATGACCAGCATTAGTATATTTATGATATGGACCTTCCTTCTTAATTTTATTTACTATTGATATATTATAATATACTGGTACATGGAATGAATTAGTATAGTATTC
>ERZ773168.202-NODE-202-length-60821-cov-45.961179_pt1 | contig 60821 bp, 50 predicted proteins | sample MGYA00511261_ERZ773168 | MGnify/ENA primary metagenome ERZ773168 (study PRJEB29015, sample SAMEA2737855) | human gut metagenome | biome: human gut; feature: human-associated habitat; material: faeces | place: China | collected 2012 ... | reverse complement strand
GTCCATAAATCTGTCCCTTTTCGATATTAAGTGAAACATTATTTACCGCTTTCTGCTTTCTAAAATATTTACACAAATTTTGTGTCTGCAACATCATTTCCATCTTTACTATCCTTCCTTCCATATTTCATTTCTTACTGAAATATAATCTATCAGGGAAAAATAAAGATTTGATGAAGATTGCTACATTTTAGAAAATCTGTCCCGGAAGTTTTTTCTTCTCCATATACGGGAAGTAAAGTTTTTGTTTTCATTGAAAATTTCCGCCCATAAAGGCTTTTTGTTCAATGCAATTTAAATTTGCAATTTGTGCAGACCGTCTGCACAAATTACTTTTTCATATCAATTCTACTTCTAATATCTTCTACGGCAGGTAATGCATTTTTCAAATCTAACGGTAAATCCGTGCATAAGTGATATTCACTGACACCAATCGGTTTTGACATATCTCTCAATGCATACTCTGCAATTGTTCTATTTTCATCTCTGCACAAAATAAGTCCCACTGATGGATTATCCTCTGGAGCTTTCACTAAATCGTCTAAAGCAGATAAATAAAAATTCATCTTTCCTGCCTGTTCCGGCTTAAACTCGCCAGTTTTAAGGTCTATTGCTACATAACATCTAAGCTTTGTGTTATAGAACAGAAGGTCTATATAGAAATCTTTTCCTCCAACTTCAAGATGATACTGCTGTCCCATAAAAGCAAAACCAGTGCCTAATTCCATCAGTAGAGAAGTAACATTTTTTACAAGTTCATTTTCTATATCTGTTTCCAACATTTCTTCCGTATAATCGATGAAATCAAACATATATGGGTCTTTCATTGTGCTTAATACCATATCCTTTTGTTCAGCCGGTAATCGTCTTTCAAAATTTGATATTTTGTTAGCAACTGCCTGTCGCTTATATAATTGACTCTTAACTTGGGAAGTCAAATCATCAACCGACCACTTATGTTCCAAAGTTTTTTCCAGATACCATATATATTCTTCTCGATTTGACACTTTACTCATCAATATCTGATGATGACTCCAAGTAATTCTCCCCAATCCGTACTCATCTACATCATCTTCCGTAAAAATCTGTGCAAATTTCTTCATATATTTTAAATTTCTGACAGAATAACCTTTGGCACTTGGAAATCTCATCTTCATATCCTTAGACAGATTTTCCACAAATTTATTTCCCCACTCAGAATTGCGGATAATAACATTTCCAATAAATATATTTGTTTTCATTATCTCACTATTTACACTGACAGAAGCTCTGCATTTAGCCTGATTGACATAATCATTTATTTCTTCTACTGCCTGCAAATATTGATTTGACGGTGTAAGCATATTGACTCCTTCCTAATTGTGCAGACCGTCTGCACAATTTAAAAACATATCATCTTCATATTCATAATAAATGATTTTTCACACAAATTCTAAATCATTTACGAATCACTACTCTCTCTTGCATATCCTCATCGGCTTTTGCAATCATCTGTCTGTACTGTTCTTTCACACTTTCCGGTGCAAGTATTTGCACCTTGCCATTAAAGCCAAACACCCAACCGAAAAAGGTAGGACTGGCTGATACTTCGGTCTGTACTCTGAAGGAAGTCATATCATACGCAAGGGTTGTCACATCTTCTCCGAAACGGTCAACCATTGTTTTCATCAGACTGTTATCACACCGCAAATCCACAAGAACTTTCTCGCCTGAGAACATAAAGAACACTTCTTTTGTATAATTCTCAATATCAAAATCATCAGGCATCGGAATGATATCCTTGCTTCTTTTCTTTCATATCCATTTCTCCATATTTGGTTAATCATAAAATAAGAATTTACCAAATCGACAAACAACGATTTTAATGTCTCTATTATACCATAATGATACTATGATAAAAAGGAAAAAGAGCTTCTTCGAGCTCTTTTGAGTCAGTTCTGCAAACTTGAATTTCTATTTGTGTTGCCATGTCATTACATAATCTTTTTCTCCAGTAGCCTCATCTAAGCCACTATGCTGAATCTCAAATCCTTCTCTCTTATAAAAAGATATTGCCCGTGCGTTCTTTTGGTATACGTTCAAGTACAACTTATTCCTTTTATCCTTTGCATAATTCAGCAGAATTTTACCTATACCCTGCGATTGCATTTCACCAGAAACAAAAATGCCCTCAACATATTCATCATTCAACCCTAGGGTTAAACTTAACTACTATTTTTTCTTTGCGATATAAAATACATAACTGTAATAATCTACTACTAATCTAAAATAAAGCGATTATAAGCTATCCTTTTTCCTGTGTTTGTTTTAAAGTTTTCATCTATACACTTTTTTATCTTTTCCTGTTCTTTTTCTTTATCCATAACCGTTAAATTTTCAAGCAAATCAGCTTCCCATTGTATTTGAAAATCAAGTCCATCAATTTTAGATGGAGTATGATGGTTGCCTATTATAAAGCATATTCTATCAATATTTTTGTTATAGCCTACCTTTTTTAATATTTCTTTCGCTACTTCTGGTCCTTCCTTTTCTTGATAGACACCATCAATAGAACCGTATTTTTTTTGTGCTTCAACCGCACCAATATCATGTAGTATAGCAATAATACTGATGAATTCTTTTTCTTCCTCTCCGATATTTTCTCCTTTCATTATATCTTCTGCATTTTTCAAAACATTGAGAGTATGCTCTATGCCAAAAGGAATTTCTTTGAATACTTTTTTCATCTCTATAATAATTTTTTCTTTAAACATAGATTACCTCCATTTATACCTTATAGGTGTTTTAGTTCTATCTATCCACTTTTTTGTTCGCCGATACAATCAGCATCATGGGACGGCGCATTTCATCCTGCATCCCCGGAATATCCATCATGTATTCCGGCGGCTGTGGCTCCACAATATGATTTATTATAAAACCATTTGAAAGCAGTGTATTTAGATATGTGGTCAGTGTTCTATGAAATTTTGTAACCTTTTCTCCCAAAAACACAGCTGTCCGTTTGCCCTCATAATAATAATTATCCACCGGAAAATGCAGTATTTCTCCTTTTTCGTTATAATACCAGTCTTGTGTTCCATAGGCAGTAAAAACAGGATGTTCAACCGTAAAAACTAGCTTACCACCAGACTTCAGTATTCTATATATCTTTTTTACTAAAATCTCATAATCTGCTACATAGTGAAACGCAAGTGAACTTAATATTACATCAAAACTCTCCTCTGGGAATTCCACATCTTCTATAGCACAGCATTTATATTCAACCTGTGGAAAATGTGTTTTTTCTTTGGCTACCTCGAGCATTTTATGAGAAATATCAACACCTACAACAGAAGACGCTCCGTGTTCCATCGCATAAATACAGTGCCATCCATAGCCGCATCCTAAATCAAGCACACGCTTATCTTTAAAATCCGGCAGCAGCTCTCTCAATGTTTCCCATTCTCCTGCACCGGCTAGTCCCTGCTGTGAGCGACTCATTTGACTGTATTTTTGAAAAAATATATTATCATCATATTTGTTTTCTTTTCCATATTCTACATAATTCAACCTCTTTCACCTCGCTGTAAACTTCCGATTTCTCAGTTTCAAAAATTGGAATTTGTCTCTTTCTTACCCATTAGCAATCTGAACCAATTTATCAATTATAACTTGTGGTATCTCGCTATTTTCATAACCTTGTTTAATAGATTCGATTGCATTATCTATATCGTTATTCTTTGCATATAAAAACGCTCTGATATGACACATATACGGAACATATATATGGGGTAAAGTTACTATCCTCTGATTAAGAACAGTAATGGCATCATCAACTGTTTGTACATTATTTATCCACTCTCTTATCAGTGGGATATTTTTATCTATCACATTTTTTATATATTCCAATGCAAATTCTATATCGGACGTGTAGGTAGGTATTTGATATTGAAAACTTGTGCATTTCCTTGGATTATAAAATTCTTCCTTTGTATATCCACAGTCTTGTTCTCTTTCATCCTCTATGTGATTATACCAAGCATCAGCAATGTGTATTTTTACAGAACTTTCTGTCCGATGCCATGTCAACTTATTTTTACTATTGATATCAGGGATAAAATCATAATTATATCCCCAGCGCAAGTATATGTGATTTCCTCTTGGATAACATAATTCGACCACAAAACGCCGATTAGCACTCCATTCAGAGTGCCATTTTTTTATCTTTTCATTATATTTCAACCCGAATTCTTCTGACAACCTTCGAGATATGTATTCATCATAAAGTTCTCTTTTAATATATTCATCACCATGTAAAAACTTATCTTTATACTCTTCTTGTGATAATATTTCATTTGATTCCCTTTTTTTTGAGCAAAAACCCTTACTCAATACATCAAATAGACTCATAAGTAACCTCCATTATTGCAAATCATCTCTTGCTTAAATCTCGATTTGCATTTCTATTCATTTTAGAAAATGGGCAATCCCGATTGGAATTGCCCACTCACTGCACTAATTATGCGATTTTTTCTTGCTTGCACTTAATTCTGCATCAATTGATGTAAATCGCTGTTTTTTTAGTTTTTTATCAAATGAAGTACGTCCCGTCTATTTAGTAAAACGGTACATCTTTACATCATCTTAATACAGCTTTGCACCTGCTGGAATGTGGTCATCAACCATAAGAAGATGAAGTTCTTCATCCTCTGAATCCTTAAGATTGTTTACTGCTGAAAGTAACATACCACAAGATTCAATTCCCATCATCTTTCTAGGCGGAAGATTTGTGATGGCAATAAGTGTCTTTCCAACAAGCTCTTCTGGCTCATAATAAGCGTGGATTCCGCTTAAAATAGTACGGTCTGTGCCTGTTCCGTCATCTAAAGTGAACTGTAATAATTTCTTTGACTTAGGAACTGCTACACACTCTTTTACCTTAACAGCTCTGAAATCTGACTTGCTGAATGTATCGAAGTCTACTTCTTCCTCAAATAAAGGTTCAATCTTTACATTAGAGAAATCAATCTTCTCCGGCTCAGCTTTTACCTCTTCTGAAGGCTTAGAACTTACGCCATTTTCAGCCTTTACGCCACCGACGCTCTTCATTGTCGGGAACAATAATACGTCCCTGATTGCCTGGCTATCTGTCAGAAGCATTACAAGACGGTCGATTCCGTATCCGATTCCACCTGTTGGCGGCATACCGATTTCAAGTGCGTTGAGGAAGTCCTCATCTGTGTGCTCTGCCTCATCATCGCCTGCTGCTGCGTTGGCATCCTGTGCTGCGAAACGCTCACGCTGGTCGATTGGGTCGTTGAGCTCTGAGTATGCGTTACACATCTCCCATGTATTACAGAACAGCTCAAAACGCTCTACCTTTGTAGGGTCGCTTGGCTTCTTCTTGGTGAGAGGTGATATCTCGATTGGGTGATCCATGATAAATGTTGGCTGGATAAGCTCTTTCTCACAGTACTCCTCGAAGAAGAGGTTTACGATGTCACCCTTCTTGTGACGCTCCTCATACTCGATATGATGCTCGTCTGCAAGCTTCTTTGCGGCTGCATCATCAGGTACCTGGTCGAAGTCAACACCTGCGTATTTCTTGATTGCGTCTATCATTGTCATTCGTGCGAATGGCTTTCCAAGGTCGATCTCCACGCCGTTGTATGAGATTTTTGTCGAACCGCATACCTTCTCAGCGAGGTAACGGAACATTGACTCTGTCAGCTCCATCATGCCCTCGTAGTCTGTATATGCCTGATAAAGCTCCATAAGTGTGAACTCAGGGTTGTGACGTGTGTCTACGCCCTCGTTACGGAAAACTCGTCCGATCTCGTATACTCGCTCAAGTCCTCCGACGATGAGTCTCTTTAAGTAAAGCTCAAGGGAAATACGAAGCTTTACATCCTCGTTCAATGCGTTGTAGTGTGTCTCGAATGGTCTTGCTGCGGCACCACCTGCGTTTGAGACAAGCATAGGTGTCTCAACCTCCATGAAATCACGGCCTGCAAGGAAGTTACGGATTTCCTTGAGTATCTGTGAGCGCTTGATAAATACCTCTTTGCTCTCCTGATTCATGATAAGGTCTACATATCTCTGACGATATCTGGTGTCTGTGTCTGTCAGTCCATGGAACTTCTCCGGGAGTATCTGGAGTGATTTTGAAAGCAGTGTTATCTCCTCTGCATGGATTGAAATCTCACCTGTCTTTGTTCTGAAGGCGAAGCCCTTTACACCGTAGATATCACCGATGTCTGATTTCTTGAAGTCTGCGTATGAGTCTTCTCCGATATTGTCCCTTGCCACATATACCTGGATATTGCCCTTTAAATCCTGGATATTGCAGAAAGAAGCCTTACCCATGACACGCTTGAACATCATACGTCCTGCGATGCTTACCTCGATTGGCTTTGCATCCATGATTTCTCTTCTCTCATTGTAATCGTTGTTGATTACCTCTCTCTTTGCAGCGTCATCCAAGCCCTCAACATCCGGAGCCTTTCTGTCACCGAGAATCTCAGCCTCATGAGCATTGTAAAGCTCCTTTACATCGCTGCTGTGATGAGTGACATTGTACTTTGTAATCTGGAAGGGATCCTTTCCTGCTTCCTGTAAATTCTGTAATTTTTCACGGCGGACCTTAAGGAGCTGGTTTACGTCCTGCTGCTGTCCACCCTTGTTATTATTCTGATTTGCCATTTTTTACCTCTTTTAGTTCTCTTCTGCTCTCTGGATCTCGAGTACCTTGTATGTGAGCTCTCCTACCTGAGTCTCAACAGTTACAGTATCTCCGACTTTCTTTCCAAGAAGAGCTTTACCTACAGGTGACTCGTTTGAAATCTTGCCCTTTAAGCTGTTTGCCTCTGTTGAACCAACGATTTTGTACTCAAGCTCCTCATCAAACTCACAATCTAAGATGCGAATCTTACATCCGATAGAAATCTTGTCAAGGTCAACCTCCTCCTCAACAACAACCTCTGCATTTTTAAGGATTTTCTCGATTTCCTCAATACGAGCCTCGATATCGCGCTGCTCATCCTTAGCTGCATCATACTCAGCATTCTCAGATAAATCACCCTGCTCACGAGCCTCCTTGATCTTCTGGGAAACCTCTTTACGCTTAACAACCTTTAAATGCTCAAGCTCATCCTCGAGCTTCTTAAGACCTGCATATGTCAGAATATTTTTCTTGTTATCCATGATTCTTACCCTTCTATCTTCCTTTTCTTTTATTTTATTATGTTGATTTGCTAAAATGAAACTTCCCACTTCAAAGACTTAATTTACCTGAAAGTATACAGTATATTCCGAAGAAAAATATGAACTGCCACGGGTTTCCATAACCCTCGGCAACGGAAACCCCGCAGCAAAGAAAAACCCTCTATCCGCGATTCGCTCCCGTGGTTAACTTCATATTTTTCTGAGGAATAAACTGTATGCTCGGCCGGTAACCAAAATACCCTAAATGTGGGAAGTTTGTTTTATTAAATCGTAAAGCCTATTTTAACGCGTGTATTATAATTGAAAATCCCCACGCTGTCAAGGATTTGACCGATTTCAATTTTTAAGCTTTTCCTTATACAAAAGCTCCTCAAGCTGTTCTAAGCTCTCCACCGTATTCACTGCCGCGCGCAGCCTTGATGAATGCGGATATCCGGCCGTATACCACGCTGTGTGCTTTCTCATCTCGTGTATTCCTGTGTACTCGCCCTTGAACTCTATCATCATGCGTGCATGGCGCAGTATCATCCGGCGTACTTCCTCAAAGGATGGCTTTTCCTGATGCTCGCCGGTCTCAAAGTAATGCAGTATCTGTGAGAAAATCCATGGATTGCCCTGCGCTCCCCTGGCTATCATAAAACCATCACAGCCTGTCTGCTCCTGCATTTTTATGACATCCTCTGCGCAAAGCAGGTCTCCGTTTCCTATGACCGGTATTGAGACAGCCTCTTTTACCTGCCTTATGATATCCCAGTCGGCTTTGCCGGAGTAGTACTGCTCTCTGGTCCTGCCATGCACTGCGACTGCGCTTGCGCCGCTTTCTTCAGCCACATGTGCCAGCTCTACTGCGTTGACATGCTCATCATCGAAGCCCTTTCGTATTTTTACGGTGACCGGCTTATCTATCGCTTTTACTATGCTCTCTATAATCTGCCCTGCAAGAATCGGATTTTTCATGAGTGCTGAGCCCTCACCGTTGTTTACGATTTTGGGCACCGGACATCCCATGTTGATATCCAGTATGTCAAACGGTCTTTCCTCTATCTGCTTTGCTATCTGAGCCATTATCTGCGGGTCTGAGCCAAACATCTGGAGTGAAACAGGCTTTTCTCTTTCATCTATGGAAAGAAGCGACTCTGTATTTTTGTTTTTGTACAAAATTGCCTTGGCGCTGACCATTTCCATACATAAAAGGCCGGCTCCCTGCTCCTTGCACAATAAGCGAAATGGCAGGTCTGTCACGCCTGCCATAGGTCCCAGTATCAGGTTGTTTGGGAGTGTCACACTTCCTATCTGAAGCTTTCGTATCTGATGAATATCCATACTATTACTTCACTCCCTTGCGGTTCTGCTTGCGATACACGAGGTTTATGCCCTTTAATGTCAGATCCGGATCGTATACATCCACGTTTTCTGTCTCATTGGATATTATTCTGCCGAGTCCGCCGGTCACTACAACCTTTGCATCGCACATGCCTGTCTCTTCCTTTACCTTGTTGATGATGTACTCTGTCTGTCCTATCTGTCCATACACAAGTCCCGCCTGCATGCTGGTGATAGTGTCCTTTCCGAGGATATTATCAGGCTTTTTAATCTCTATCTCAGGAAGCTTTGCCGCATCCTCCCAGAGTGCCTTGGCTGAGATACGTATGCCCGGTGCTGTGATTCCTCCCATGAAGGTACCATTTTCATCGACCATATCGTAGGTGGTTGCTGTGCCAAAATCTATGACTAAAACAGGTCCTCCATATAATTCATATGCAGCTACGGCGTCTACTATACGGTCTGCGCCAATTTGCTGCGGATTTGGTGTGGCGATACGGATACCTGTTTTGATGCCCGCCTCCACGATTATCGGCCTGATATTAAAGTATTTTATAAGGCCATTCTGCAGTGAATGCATGATATTCGGTACGACGGAGCAGATGATTGCATCATGTATGTCGTCCATGCCTACCTGATTTCTTTCAAGCAGAGTGCTCAGAAGCATGCCGTATTCATCCGATGTACGTGGCATTTTAGTTGTAATTCTAAAGCTTGCTTTTATCCTGTCACCATCAAACACGCCGCATGTTATGTTTGTATTTCCTACGTCCAGCGCTAAAATCATCTGTTATTCCTCCTCGAGTCCTTCTCCCAAAAATACTATGCGATAATACGTCTCTATCGACTCGAGCAGCTCTCTTCGCTCGTTGCGGTACTGCTTTATCTTTAGCACGCTTCCTATCTCGTCATAGAAAAAGTCATTTTCCTTGCAGGATGTTCTGAAATCGAGGTTTCCGTCCTCATCAAACACCAGCTCCAGTATGCCTCCAACATCCTCTGTATACAGGACGCACATGATTTTGAGCTCGTCCCTTATAGTCTGTGGAAGTCCGTTAAAATTCTCATTCAGATAATATTTTTTCTGATATGCGTTTGACACGCAAAGTACTACCTCTTTAGACATATCCGTATATTCCTCTCACTGATACTTCTCCGCTTGAAACCAGCTTGCGCGATTCCCATGTGTCCACGATCAGCTCGCCCTTAGGCGTGATGCCCATCGCTTTTCCGTCAAACGGCTCCTTCGGATCCAGTACCCTTACTGATTTGTTCCTGTTGACCAACAGCTCATCATACTCCCTAACGAGGGCTGAAAGGTCCTGCGTCTTTAAAAATGTGTCATAATACTGCTCAAAGTATGCCATGGTCTCTGCGATTATCTGCGCACGGTGAAATCTTCTGCCACCTGCTTCTATCATGAGTGAGCTCGCCATCTGACTGATTTCCTCCGGAAAGCTCTCATTGTGCACGTTGATACCGATACCTACAACAATATGGTTGATGTAGTCAAACTGCGCATTCATCTCTGTGAGTATGCCGCACACCTTTTTGCTGTTTACCACAATGTCGTTTGGCCACTTTATCAGGGCTTCCTCGCCTGTAACGCTTGTTATTGCCTTTGCGACAGCAAGCGCTGCCACAAGCGTGAGCATGGATGCATTGTTTGGATTGATATCAGGCTTTATCATAAGTGTCATGAAAATACCTGTGCCTGACGGCGATACCCAGCTGCGGCCACGGCGCCCCTTGCCTGACTCCTGTTTGTCCGCTACGACTAAGGTGCCACTCGGATAGCCTTTTTCGGCAAGCTCCTGAGCCTTGATGTTGGTGGAGTCTATTGTATCAAAATACAGCACTTCCTTTGCCACCCAGTCTGTGTGCATGAGGCTTTTTATCTCCGCCTCTGTCATCAGATCCGGCGCTGCCATGAGCTTGTAGCCCTTATTCTGTTGTGCCTCTATCTCATATCCGGCTTCCTTTAGCTGGTTTATGGCCTTCCACACGGCTGTGCGCGATACTCCGAACCGGTTGCATAGCTCCTGCCCTGAAATATAGCCGTCAGCGCTGCGTAGAAGTCTAAGTATTTCTTCCTTCATACTTTATTCCTTAGCTTTCCGTCAATCTTTTGTTGCGGTCATTGCCGCCGTACTAATCAGCAAGTGTTGCACGCATGATAGCCTTGATTGAGTGCATACGGTTCTCTGCCTCATCAAATACCACTGAGCGCTCTGACTCAAATACCTCGTCTGTCACTTCAAGCTCGCTCAGTCCAAACTTCTCATAGACCTGCTTGCCGATAGTGGTCTTTAAATCATGGAATGCAGGCAGACAGTGCATAAAGATTGCGCTATCCTTTGCATTTTCAAATGCTTTTGCATTTACCTGATATGGCTTTAAGTCGTTAATTCGCTCTGCCCATACCTCTTGTGGCTCGCCCATTGATACCCACACATCTGTGTAAATGACATCTGCGTCCTTTGTGCCCTCTGCCACATCCTCTGTGAGTGTGATTGATGCGCCGGTTGTTTCTGCAACATCCTTACAGTATTTTACAAGCTCATCATTTGGGAAATATTTCTTATTTGTGCATGCCACGAAGTCCATGCCAAGCTTTGCACATGTGACCATGAGTGAATTGCCCATGTTGTATCTTGCATCGCCCATGTATACAAATTTCACGCCCTTGAGTCTGCCTAGGTGCTCACGGATTGTAAGCATATCTGCTATCATCTGTGTCGGGTGGAACTCATTTGTCAGGCCGTTCCATACCGGTACGCCTGCGTATTTAGCCAGCTCCTCCACGATTTCCTGTCCGTATCCACGGTACTCAATTCCGTCAAACATTCTGCCGAGCACGCGCGCTGTATCGGCGATGCTCTCCTTTTTACCTATCTGTGAACCGCTCGGGTCAAGGTATGTGACATGCATTCCAAGGTCATGTGCCGCTACCTCAAAAGAGCAGCGAGTTCTGGTACTGGTCTTTTCAAAAATCAGCGCTATATTCTTGCCTGTGAGTTCATCATGTCTGATGCCTTTTTTCTTCTTTTCCTTCAGCTCCTGTGAGAGGTCAATCAGATAAGTAATCTCTTCCGGAGTGTAATCCATAAGTTTTAAAAAGTTTCGTCCCTTTAACTGCATTGCTCTTGCCTCCTGGGTTTTATTTGCATCGTTTATAGATGCAGGTTGCTATAATTTATATATGTAGGTTGCTATAATGATGTCATTTTACTCTATTTTGTGGTATGTTGCAAGAGGTTTGAAGCATTGACGCTCTGACTCTAAAACCACGCCGTACCAATAATTAAAGAGGCTGCAAACCAACAAGCTTTGTTGATTTGCAGCCTCTTTGTTATTTCTTTATATTGGCTGTATATTATCTGAACTTCATATTTCCGATTGATATTCCTGAGCCATGGTCATTGAAGGATGTACATCCTCCTGTGTTGTCCACTCCGGACATTGCCTCCTGTGCTGCACTGTAGCATGAAGAAGAAATGCGTCCGCTAAGCTTTCTTGCGAGCTTTCCTGATGATGCCGGTCCAAACTGGCCTTTCTGGTAAATAACACCTGAGATGCTGTTTGGATATGAGCTGCTCTTTACTCTGTTGATGACTGCCGCTCCTACTGCAAGCTGACATTCATAGCTCTCTCCGCCTGCCTCACACTCGATAATTGCCGCAAGCAGTGTCAGGTCATCTGCTCCTGCACTTACCGCCTCGCCCTGTGTGGTCTCAGCCTTCTTTGATGAAGTATTTTTCTTTGCTGCTTTGGCTGCCTCTGCGGCTGCCTTTTCTTCTGCGGCCTTTCTCTCAGCCTCTTTCTGTGCAGCTATCTGAGCCTGTTCCTCTTCAATTGTGATACCCACTCTTGTGTTGAGGGAACGTGTCGCATAATCTGCTGCGATATATCCTGTCTGTGAGTCGCTGACTACTGCAATCCAGCCGTCCGGTGCCTGCGCTGCGCGGTCCACCTGATAGGTCTTGCCCTGGTCAGCTACCTCTAAGGCCTTGCTGTTTGTATCTGCTGTCTCTCTCACACGAAGTCCGTCTGTATTTACTGTAGCAATTTCTCCGCATGTGTCGTAAGCATAGCTTAGTGCGTCAGTTCCGGTCACACAGTAAGATACATTGACATATCCGTCTACATTTCCTGACTTGATGTGAGCCCATGTGCCATCGTTTTCTACGATGTCTGCCACACTTCCTTTATATAGTTTTCCAACAATATCTGACTGTTCATCGGCCTGTGCTCTTACGTTGAGTGATTCTTCAACTTTTGGCATAAGCTTTGTCTGCCATTCCTGCTGCTCCTGTGTGAGCTGTGGCTGTGCCTCCTGCTGTGCATCCTGTGCTGCTGCCACCATCTCAACATTTTCTTTTTCTACTGTAACAGCATTCTCTGCTGTGAGACCCTTCTCATAATCAAAAAGAGTCGCTGCCACGCCAGCATAACTATTATAACCAGTATGCTCTAAACCAGTGTTTGCTAGCACCTTATCCTCTGCTTTGACCTCAGAGCGTCCGCTGTTAGTAACCGCGGTAACCGTCAGCATGGCGCACAGTCCACAGACCGTAATGCTATCGATTACTTTTTTGTTTAGCTTCATATAATCCTCCATATGGTGTAGTATATGTTGTTTTTGTTACGTTTATTACACCTATGTTGCATTTGTTACAACTTTGTTACATCCGGTATAATATCACAGTAATAGCATTTTGTCAAATTTCATGGAAAAATCTCCTGAAGCACCGATGAAATCACCCCATTCTGATGCGCTTTATGCTCTATCTCCAGCTTGTCGCTTTCGCTTCTCGACAGCTCGTCTATGTAGTCGCTCACCTGTTTTTCTATTTTATAAATCTCGTTGCTCAAAAGTCTTATCCTGTGTGAGAGTGCGAACAAGGTCACAATGACTGTCAGCATGAAAAGTGCAAGCATTATCGCAAGTATGCCTCCTGCCACGATGTCCATATTGTCCATTGATAATTCCATATTAATGTGTCCTCCCTACTATTCTTTTTCCGATACATCATTCAAAATTTAACTTAACCTATAACGCAGTATGATGTACTATTGATTATTATAACCAATTCACTTGAACTTAACAGTTCCTATCGGTCGCAAGTTTCGACATTTGTTTGATATTGCAGGGCAAACTTTCACCGGTAACTTGGTATTGACTTTTATTGTGTTGAGTATAATATAAATATGAGACAAACAGGAATGCAAGAAAGGATACATATATATGAAGAAAATAGTTATGACAGGCGGCGGTACTGCAGGTCATGTCACTCCAAATATAGCTCTTATGCCGGCACTTAAGGAGGCCGGATACGATATCGAATACATCGGTTCCGTCAACGGAATGGAGAAGGGGCTTATCGAAGCCCAGAAGATTCCTTATCACGGCATTTCATCCGGAAAACTGCGCCGATACTTTGACTGGAAGAACTTTACAGACCCGTTCCGTGTGTTAAAGGGCTACGGCCAGGCTGTAGGCCTCATGAAAAAGCTCAAGCCTGATGTAGTATTTTCTAAGGGTGGTTTCGTTTCCGTACCTGTCGTGCTTGCAGCAAAGCACTGCCATGTGCCGGCTATCATCCACGAGTCAGATATCACTCCGGGACTTGCCAACAAAATCGCCATAAAGGGCGCCAAAAAGGTGTGCTGTAATTTCCCTGAGACAATGAAATATCTGCCTGCAGACAAGGCCGTGCTCACCGGCTCACCTATCAGACGCGAGCTTTTTAGCGGTGTTGCCGAAAATGCCATAAAGCTTTGTAATTTTCCTGACCACAATAAGCCTGTCATCCTCATCATCGGAGGAAGTCTTGGCTCTAAAAAGGTTAATGAAGCTGTCCGTGAGATTCTTCCTGAACTACTAAAGGATTTCTATGTGATTCACCTCTGCGGAAAGGGCAATCTGGACAACAAGCTTGCCGGTATCACAGGCTATGCACAGTTTGAGTACGCCAATGCTGAGCTCACCGACATGTTTGCTCTGGCTGACATGGCTATCTCAAGAGCCGGAGCCAACTCCATCTGCGAGCTGCTTGCTCTGCACAAGCCAAATATTCTGATTCCTCTATCTGCTGCAGCCAGCCGCGGAGACCAGGTATTAAATGCAAAATCCTTCAAAAAGCAGGGCTTTTCATATGTCATCGAGGAGGAGGAGCTCACAAAGGATTCTCTGCTTAGCGCAGTAAAAGAGGTGTACAGCAACAGAGATAAATATAAGGACGCCATGGCAAAGAGCGGTCAGATGGATTCCATCGCTACCATAATTGATTTGATTAACTCTCAGGTGAAGAAATCGTCATAGGGTTAGAGTCTGTTTAAAGCGTCATTGCATATCATAAAAAAAGCCCGGATATGAACTACATTTGCATATCCGGGCTTTTGGTTTTTCAATAATATATAACTATTATTAACTATTACATGCTCATCTCATCGCAGATTTTCTTCATCTCGTCATCAGTGAACTCCTTGTGATTCCACTCTATGACATTCTTGTTGTCATCTGACTCATATCTTGGAATCAGGTGCATATGGAAATGGAATACTGTCTGGCCTGCCACCTCGCCATTGTTCTGTACCAGGTTGTAGCCTTCACAGCCAAGCACATCTTTCTCGTGTGTCATAATCTTCTTTGCAAGCTTTGCTGCCTTGGCAAGTGTCTCATCCTCAATCTCAAAAATATTTGCATAATGCTGCTTTGGAAGGATAAGTGCATGTCCCTTTGTAGCAGGACTTGCATCGAGTATTACCTTGAAATCATCATCCTCGTAGATTGAATTGGTCGGGATATCCCCATTTGCCAGTTTACAAAAAATACAGTTATCGTCTTTCATCCTTGTCACCTCATATATATATAATTATTATGCAACTATTCAGAACCACTTTTGCGATTGTGCGTAGGATAATCCTGAATACTTACATTGTTGTAATCCAAAAGTCAGTTAAAACGGAAATATCTGGTCGAGCATGCGCAGTGTCTTGAAATTGCCCTTTGCCGTCATCTCTCCGGTCATAAATGCTCTCTGGAAGGTCATATGACCATCTATTATAGACTCCATGATACTCTTCGAAAATTTGGCATATACATCCACTATATCCTCTTTGCCGTAATGTATATCCAGCTTATCCTCATCCACCTTTATATATAATGGATTTTTAATCCCCTCTATATTAAATGAATAGCAGGCTTTGAATTCGCGAAGCGGAATAAAATGGGCTTCAAGCTCCTTGATATATGGCATATCATCTGTAGATGCCTGCTGCCCGAGCATGTCCTTGAACATGGTTGCAAGCTCCTCGATATCCTCCTTCTGCTGCTTTACATATGTATCATCAGACACATACTTCGACAGCTGCTCGCTCTCCTGTGGGGTGAGATTGAGCTGCTGTGTCCTGAGGACACTTTGCTTCACTGCCTGATTGCTTGTTGGCAGACTCTTAATCTTCTGGGATATCGTGCGATACAGATTCTCCGCGCGTTTTTCTATTATGAGATTGTACTCCTTATTTAGCTGAAACGTAGTAATATCCTCTACATATCCGCATAACCCTGAGCACGGCAGACCGCCAAGTATCTCCCATGCATTGCATAGTGTGGTCTCTGCCTCACGCTCTCCATATGTGGTAGACATAACAATAGGCTGCATATATGTATTGCTTATCTTTTCCTTATCACCGTAGAGCCAGCATGCATCAAGGAACTGCTGCATATATCCACCTATACCAAGCCACTCAACCGTCGTTGCGAGAATGATTCCATCTACATCTCTGAAGGTCTGTGGCAATGTAGCTATTTCATTTTTGTGCTCATAGATATTGTATCTCTCTACCTTTACGCGGAGCTCCTTTAGCACATTTTCTATCCTGCTTATCACATACAGTGTCGGGTCATCCAGTAAGCCTCTTCCACCATAATAAATATTTATCTTCATGCAGCTTCTCCTACAATTAATTTCTAGTTGATACTATATCTATTATATCTCTTTTTGCGATATAAAACAATTGAAATAACAAATCCGCCTGCAAGTCCGCCTCCATGAGCCCAATTGTCCACTCCCTGCGTTGAAACTCCATAGTATATCATGAGTATAACCATAAATACAGCCTGCGGTCTGCTGATGCCCTCATAAAAGCCTCTGTTTGCTATAACTATCCACACAAGTGCTCCCACCAGACCAAATATCGCCCCGGAAGCACCTGCCGATACCGCAAAGTCATTATTATAAAGCATAACGATGTACGATAATACACTTCCACACATGCCTGACACAAGAAATGTAATCAGAAGCTTCACATGCCCCATAGCCTTCTCGACTATCTGACCTACAGCGCCTAAAACCACCATATTGTTAAGTATATGCATCAATCCAAAATGCATAAACATCGAAGTGAACAGCCTCCAGTACTGGCCATCCTTTATATACTCAGGGTACATGGCTCCGTGGTCTGCCATATACTGTGCATCAAGTGTGCTGCCTGATATACTCGTCAGCACAAAAACTATTATATTTACCACTATTATGCCAATCGTCATATATGGTTTTGTATTAAAGCCTTTTATATTCTGCAAATCTGTGAGGTCTCCTTAATTTTCCTAATTAAATACTTTTCTTCTTATTATAAATTTTAAGGAGCTTATTTGCAACAATTATACAAACCGGTACTTAACATCAGCAAATCTGATAATATCATTTGACTTGAGCTGCTTCTTCTGCTTGTACGCAAGCACCTCATTATTCACAAAGGTTCCATTTGTGGAGTTTAAATCCTCCAGATAAAATTCCTGGTTTTCCCTGTTTATAACTGCATGAAAATGACTTATTGTATCCTTGCCTATTACTGCATCGGCCTCGTCACCCTGACCAATACGCGTACAATCTTTGTCTATTATTATATTACTGCGGTTTTCCATGCCCTCATACAAAAGCATGCCCTGTGGGTGCTCTCTGTAATCGCTCAGACATACTGTGGGGTGTATCTGACGCGGTACAGGCTCCGGTGCAGCCTCTGAGCCTGGGTGTATAAGCATGGTGTCATCTAACTTTTCACGATTTTCTTTTCGTTTTTCTTTCTTAAACCATTTTCTGTTTATGTCCTGTTTTTTAGGCTTTTCTATCACTGACGCCTGCTTCTTTTGCTCCGGCAGCCTGATATCCAGCTGCTCCAGCAGATACACCCGAAGCTTATCGTACAGTGTAGGCTTTATCTGCTCCTTAGGCTCCTCTACTCTGACCTGTGGCTGTGAAATCGGCGCAATCACCTCCTCCACCGGCTTTTCTGCCACCTTTTTCTGCCTCTCCTCGATTATGGCATTTCGAATATCAGCGATACTGTAATTGCCATTTATGGTTTTCTCGTATATACCATATGCTATATGTATCGCTTCAGCATCACTGTGATCAAGTTTTGTGAGCATATACTCCATCAAATGCGAGAATGTATTGCAAATGGTCTTCATCTGTGCCGGGTATGCTGTAAAATATATTTCCTCATCCTGATTTACCCCTTTTATGTGTATTAGCTGAGGATCAAGCACCAGAGATTCTGCGCTAACAAGATGATTCTCCAAAAGCTCCATCTTGTTACAGATACTCACCACAAGCTTTTCAAGAAACTCAAGCTTTATGTCATTGTACTGGCAGCGCATTTCCAAGGACTGGACTCCGGATATATCATACCAGTACTGCCCTTCATTATTCACATAACACTTCTCAATCGGCAAAAAACCCGGAATATTGTTTTTCAGCAATATCTTTTCATCCAGCGGTCTCACCTCATCACAACGCAGCTTCATAAAGCTGCCTGTCATCTTTCTCTCATATACTATTTCATTAGAATTCATTTACTACCTCTTTCAAAACCTGATAATTATAGAAATCATCCACCAGCCACATATCCGTAGCATACTCATAAGAGCTGTCTGCTTTCATTTCGTTATACAGCACAAGTCCCATCTTCATCGCTATCGCAAGCATAACAATAAATATAGGTATAATAATCGTGCCTTCCACTGTATAACTGCCTTTTAGTCCATAAGATAAATCTATATTTAATTTATTTTCAGTCACATAAATACCTCCGTCAATCCGTATCCCAGCAGCAGAAATGGTGTAAATGCAATCTGCATCTTTCTTCCTGCTCTGCCTGATGCGATTAAAATAACGGAAATTATTCCTGCTATTGTAAATCCCATCACCATAGTGCTGCACACTATGTCAGCAGTCACAAACAATCCCATCAAAGTCACAACAGCAGCATCTCCATATCCTATCTGCTCCCTTGTAAGAAACGCTGCTGCCATAAGCACTATTCCGGGAATCAGGGCAACAGCCACTGATATAATTGACTGCTGTGCATAAAAAGAGCTTGCAATACCCACAATTCCCATTACTATCAATACAACGACCGGTATCTTTTTTGTTGAAAAGTCGATTATACTGATTATTCCAAGTAAAATGATAAGCTGTATCATGTTCCTTCTCCTTTACATTTACTGCACAGATTTTTTCCATTCACCTCCGATTTGTGCGCCTTGTGTACTGTCCGCTTAAGCTTACTGCATCCCAGCTTTCCGTGATAGTTCGTGCCATAGTCTGTTATAAATACTGTCGATGTTTTTGTTTTTTTATCCGCGGCACAGTAACATGCGTGGTATTTCCTACCATCTTTGTTTCTGCTTGCCCCCACCTGTGACCATTTGATGCTCTTTATGCTCAAATCCAGATAGTTGCATTGCTCGGACAGGTGATAAACACTGCCATAGTCCGTGTAAAACACATAAGGATCCGTTTTTTCACCCGGGTTCTTTCCTGTCCATTTTCTACTGTTGCTATAATCCTCTATCCATATCCCATCCACAGTAAAAAAGCTCACCGGAAGCTTTACCTTGTACTTTGCCTTAAGTGCAACATCGTCTCCATCCATACTTGAGCCAAGCAGTGACACTCCATACCTTCCACCGCTCACGTATGTATCAACAAGCTTCGAGTCAGATATTCTACTCCTAAAGAGTACCTCTGCTGTCGCCACTGATACAACGGACGAATCATTTGCACTGCTCGCTAACGCGCTCATCCTGGCTGAATAGTACAGTGCGGCTTTTACCTGCGACTCCACCTGAACCACCCTGAAGAAAAAAAGTATGAATACAAAAAAGCCTGCTACAAGCGGAAATATTACCGCAGACTCAAGTGTATAGGACGCCCTCAGGCAGGTGCATGAGGGCATCTTTTGAGAACTATCATCGCCTGGGAGTTTGGCCTTTCTATAAAGTTTTTTTATGTGGAACTTTACTTTATTAACAAAAGACACCTTCATACACCTGCCTTTCTTATTTCCTTTCTTATTTCGTCAGCGTCCATAATAAGAGTACTTTGCCTGATTTTTAATGGTATACTCGTTATCCGCTCCATCTAACAGATTCACAAAGCATAAAAATGTGCCATGATATTTGTAGCTTACATCTGCACTAAGCTCACAAATTGCATTGTCCATTCTAAAGCTTTCATGACCACTGGTCATACGTACTGTAGCCTCCTGCACATCCATCGAGCGATAAGCTATATTTTTCATGCTCTTTGTAAAAAGCAACAGTCCCAAATATGATTTGTAGCCTATTCCTTCATTTGAGCTTTTTGCCTTCACCTGACCGGTGAGCATACTTGTCATGCCATACAGACTGGATGTCCATGACGTATCACTTTTTATCAGTGGAATCTTATCCCCATCCAAAAGTGCCCTTAAATCCAGCACACTCTCACAGAATGCCCAGGCCGCCAGAATTCCCTTTTCCACCCCTTCAATTACCTCGGGTTGCAGAGTAATTCCACCGATAATTGTGGCAAGAGCCAGCGCCTGTGCCTGCTTAGATGCGCTTCCTGACAGGTATGCCATATTGGCAGCCGTACGCAGAGCCATTATTTCTGCTATAACAATCTTTAGATTATCCTTATCACTCGCCCTGCCTCCTATGATATACTCCACCTCATAGTTTAGGGCATGGTTTGGATTTGTATCAGTGTAGCAGCTCATATATGTCAGAATATACTGCTGCATAAGCACTTTTGCATACCAGTCGTCACTGCTTTTTGACCAGCCTCCTGTTCCTTTATGCAGGCTGCGCCCTGACACTCTGGCTGATGTGTCAATACTGTTTCCTGACACAGTGCTCTCATCAACCACCTGTGATAATATGCCGGATGCCTTTACCTTTTGCACCTTTACCAGCGGATTTTCAACTGTACTATCGCTACCGGTGCTTTCTGCTTTGCTTTCTGATGTCTGCCTTCCCTTTGAAGCCGATGAAGGAGCACTGTAAGCTCTTGGCGGTGATGACTTCGCTATGCTTTTGCCTCCGCCCTCATGAGCTGCATTGTCCTTTAAGGCTTCCAGCGCACTGTCTATTTTACCGTCATCATACTCACCTGCAGACTTGTTTTCATTCAATGAGCTATACTGACTGTATAGATTTCTGACTGTCTCATAACCAATATTTTTCTTCATATATGAGACAACTGCATTTGTATACACATCACCACCATCATCTGTCATGAGTACATATTTCATGGATTCCGGCTCGTCCATTGACAGCCTTAACATGCTGGTGCCGTTTACAATAGTGCCTCCGGCAAAAGTGCCCGAATCGCCTATCTTAAAATTATCCGTTGTCAGCTTCTTCATATACGACTTGACATTTTCGATATCCACATTGCCCATTGCATCACTTCCGGCATCATATGCAAGCAAATGGTATTCATCCCACAATGGTCTGCAATACTGTGCAAAAACGGATTCTGCTACAGCCTCTGAATTCATGCCGGCTATATTGGTAAGTGTCAGATTCCTGCCGGCTTCAAGTACAGTAAACAGAAACTGTGACACCAGCATGATAAGCATCGTGGCAAATATCGTTATACTGCCTCTCACACTTTACCAGCCTCTCTCGTGATTGTCTGAAAGATATTGTTTACAAGTGCCGTAAGCTGCTTCTTAAAAATCAGCACCAGGCCGATTAATACGACAATTATCAGTATCATTTCCACTACTCCTGCGCCATCCTCATCTAATAAAAAATTCTTAAATCCTAACATAATTTTTCCTTTCTACATCTTAAAATCAATAATTGCGGGTGCTATTACTATTGCTATGACTATAGCCATCATAATCATCATCGGCATGAGCATTTTTGTGCCGGCCTCTTCACCCAGCTTTAAGGCTAAAAGCCTCCTCTCATCAAATGCATCCTCTGATTCCTTCTCGAGCATCTCACATACACCCTTACTTCCTATGTGAATACTCTGTAAAATAATGCGTGCAAGCTTCTGATAGCATGGCAGCTTTACCCTTTCAGCAAAACCTGCGTATGCTTTTCTGCCTGTCATGCCATCTGAGATTTCTCTCTCCGTCACAAGCATTTCCTCGTAAGCGGGCATAATATTCTCATCGTTATTTTTCCGCTTATCGAGATAACGGGCGGTAATCCTATTCCATGCCTGTTCCACCGTCATTCCGGAACCCATCAAAATGGCCATTTTACTGACTATCTCCGGATATTCGAGCTGCAGCTGTATATTTCTCTCCTTCTGTGCTGTCTTCTTTTTTTCCTTTTTCTCAAGCACCAGAAGAAATATAACAACAACCTCAAGCATGGCTATTTTACCTGCCGTATTGCTTTTTTCCTGCGACCAGCTAAGCTTCACTCCATCTACCTCATCCGGCAGCGTGAGCTTTTTGGTCCCTGACTTTGACATCTCACTGTCAATATGTCTGTTGATATCCTTTATGAGACGCTCTCCTGCATCCAGTTCATCCGGAAATACCATAAATGAAAAATCGTACAGTTGTCTGTGTTCGCCACAGGACAGCTCAACGCTTGCGCTAATAAGCTTTCCCTGTTCATCATCTACTGACTCAAATGCCTCCTGGTTCACATCTCCATCAATATCAACCACATCATAGTCACTCAGTGTCCACTCTGCCTCCACAGCTCCTTGGGCATATGCTTCCTTCATATTAATATGTCCTCTGACCTGCTCTACACTCTGGCCTTCTTCACAAAAGCTGTCATCTATCTCTTTTTTTGCCTGTGTAAACAGCTCATTCGCCTGTTTATCCGAAGGCTGCTCCTCCCTAACCTTCAGCTGATAGCTGTAATCCTCATCGAGTCCATCCGCATTTAGCACCAGGTCATATACTGCATCTCCGTCACCTGTATCATTGCGTGTAAGTGTATTATCAGTTATAGCATTTGACGACATGTCCATGATAAAAGCAAAAACTAAAACTATAACAAATAATGCTGCTATTCTAAGCCTCTTTCCTCCCGTCATATGCCTATTCCTACCTGTAAAAATTTCTTTGCCAGTTTAATTGCCCCTGCATAGGCTAAAAGACAGGTACTCATAAAGATTACCCCGATCAGGTTTCCATATAGTGCAGACATATAGTCTCTTGAGGACAGCTTTAAAAATGTCAAAAGAAATATCGGAATATAGTTCATAGTCTTTTGCTCAAGTCTTTTGGCAGAAACCGCAACCTCTATCTGTCGGTTGGTATCATACTTTGTCCACATCCTGTAAGTGGTAGACTCTATGATATCCACAAATCTGCCGCCGCTTCTCTTTGCAAATGAGAAAATATCAGAAAAATTGACTATATCCTCCAGACCGCTTCTATGAGCAAATTCTGACAGCACCGCCTCAAATGTCTGATTCATCTTTATCTGCCTGTTCATCTCCTGTATCTCAGACAGCATAAGCGAATCATTCCCATACATGAGCTGCATCTCTTTTTCTGCCTCCTGCCATGCATTCTCGACAGAGTATCCTGCCAGCATATTCGAGCTCAACACCTTTAGTACATTCATAAACTCTTCATTTAGTTTTTCCTTTTGTCTTCTGACGCCCTCCTGCCTGCATAGCTTAGCACAATACACAAACACCACCGGAAAAGCAATAACCACAATAGGACTGTCATAAAACAAATATGCGATAATCACTGTGGCAGACATACTTTTTATGAAAACAATCCCCCAGTCCTTTGCAGACATGGAATATCTGCTGTAATCCATATAATCAAAACCCTTCGTAACTGTTCAGTAACATATAAGCCTACACTGACAGCTACAGCCTTTCTTACTTTATATGCCGCATAGCAGTCTATACACTAAGCCCTGCTGCCATAAGCTTGTCAGTGTGGCAAAGTGTCCCTGCCTTCTTTAAAAAGCCCTGTATCCTGCCACTGTCCAAAACACCGGTTTCCTCAAAACGATACAGCGTATGAAGCACAATTTCACCATCCATAAATCCATCTACCTCTGAAACTTCCAGCACTCTCCTGCTCTTGTCCCTCAGTCTGCCAAGCTGGACTATAATATCTATTCCGGATGCTATCTGCTGCCGTATCGCATTGAGTGGGAAATCCTGACCTTGAAGCACCATAGTCTCAATTCTTGAAATGATATCATGTGGTGAATTGGCATGGCCGGTGGACAACGAGCCGTCATGTCCTGTATTCATAGCCTGAAGCATATCAAGCGCCTCTGCACCTCTGCACTCGCCCACTATAATCCTGTCCGGTCTCATACGAAGAGCCGTCCTGATAAGATCTCTTATTGTAATTGGAGTAACCCCATCGGTATTTGCATTTCTGGTCTCAAGCCTTACTATATTTTTAGCTCCCAGAAGCTGCAGCTCCGCTGAGTCTTCAATTGTAATAATTCTCTCATCATCAGGAATATATTGTGACAGAGCATTCAGGAAGGTCGTTTTTCCGGAGCCTGTACCACCGGAAATAAATATATTGTATTTGGCCTGCGTCAGTATCTGCAGAAGCCTTGCCACCTCCGGCGAGAGAGCTTCTATCTCAACAAGCCTCTCCATGCTCATAGGATGCTCCGGAAACTTTCTGATTGATACAGCCGAGCCGCCTATAGATATGGGGTTTAGCACTATATTTACCCTGGAGCCGTCACTAAGCCTGGTATCAACTATCGGTGATGCCTGATTTACAACCCTGTTATGGCGTCCTACAATCTGCTGTATTACATCCTCCAGCTTCTCCTCCGATGAAAAATGCCCTTTGAACCTTTGGATTCTTCCGGCTTTTTCATAGAATATATCGTTTGGACCGTTTACCATAATTTCGGTCACATCCCTGTCATCCACCAGCTCCTGCAGCACATCAAGCTTACGCAGAGAGTTGAATATGGTGCGCTCAAGCTCTGCCCTATCCTTTATGGTCATAGGTCTGTCGCGTGCCTCTCTTGAAACCACACTTCCGATTAAATCGCAGATTTCCTCATCACTCAGCTCTCTGGACAAATCCATTTCAGAAAGTATAATATCTCTTATTCTCTGTCCAAAATCATCCAGCACACGAAATACCCCGAGTCATGTTTCTTATGACATCTCCAAACTCATTCCACTTCCACAGCTCTACAAGCTTCTCACATGTAGATACCGGCATCGTAATGAGCGGAGGCTCAATCAGCTTAATCCTCTCAACTACATTGCTTAGACCTCTTTCCATCAGCTCCTCAGTAAACTCGTACTCTCTCCACTGACTGATTCCGCCCTTTTTCTGCACCAGATAGATATCACTGCATCTGTCAAGGATATCAAAAAAGCCTTTAAATCTTGTGCCCATATTGAGGACTATGCAGTCATAGTGCATTTCCTTGCCAAGCATCTGAAGCAGATTGTTGCATATTACCGTATTTATTTCACACAGACACTCTGTATTTTCAATCGGATATACATAATCCAGCTTATGCTTTCTTCCGATACAGCTGTTTATCCTGTTGGTCGAGTATCGTCCGGATTCGGCCATCACCAATAGCTCGTCCAGATTATGCTCCACACTCTGCTCAAGCATCCGTGATAATCCACTATTCTCCTGAAAATCCATAAGCAGTACCTTTTCATTCTCACTCAAAATAGAGGACAAAGTCATCGCAAAAGGCATCTGATACTGATTATCAGCAAGTGAATACACGCTTATAAGCCTCGTCTGACCTATCAAAGAGCCCTCACTCTTAAGGTCTCTCACCTCACCGCCCACATGCTTTAAAATCTCTTCCACTATGCGGTTTACTTCCTGATATTTTTCCACAAAGTATATACCCTCCTCACTCTCAATAGGTGTTTCCTCAACAATCTGTATCAGTGGGATATACTTGTTATTCCACTGGTCAAGCTCACTTGAAAGCATGATATCTATCTCGCCCTCTAAGTGTTCCAGCTGCTCTTTCATGGTATACATATGTATCTCCAGCTGATCCTTATAATGATTCATGAAATAGCATGTCAGTCTATCGCCATATTCTGAATCCTCAATATAAATTCCTAGTCTGATTTTTTTCATCTATGGTACTTTAACCCTCCTTCCATCACCTCATGCCGTAAAACCATATATCTGCCATGACCGTTCCCAAAAGCACGTATACCGCGAAACTAACAGCTTTCCCCTGTCCCCGGTACCGCATAAATCTGCCACACAGTATACCGTTTAAGTATAAAAATCCATCCCTCATACGCACAAAGAGCTCCTTTTTAAGCACCATACTTATGAGACCATATCCCGCTGCCGCCACAAAAGCGGCTGCCATGCACAAGGCGGTAAATCTTAAATTTGTAAATGCACATACTACTGAAAATAACTTGATATCCCCGGCTCCTAAAATGCCTGAAAGATATAAGAAATATAAAATGACAACCGGAAAAACTATATCTGGAAGAAACCAGATGATGCTCGCTACCTTGCCCCCCACTAAGCGAAATAGAAACGCACAACCAAGTCCCGTCAGAATCAGCCGGTTACTGATTCTATAATTTTTGAAATCCCCAATTGCTGCTACTGTAAGCAGTATATACAGCATGAGGTGTGATATTAATTTCACAATCACTGTATTTTCATCACCTCTCCTTTCGTGAGACGAATTATAACAACGCAATCCCGATTTTGTCTATAGCTTTTTTTAAAATAAATACTTTTTGTCAGTTATCCACAAAATGCAGCTAAACCCAACACATTAATCCACAGTCAAAACCTTGATTTTACTGGTTTTTCACATGTCAAAAGCACTTTTTACAAAATCTGTGAATAGAAGAAACTCTTTTGCTTATACTTGTATTAAGACTTATTTTGTTGGAGGAATTCATGAAATTATTTAAAGAAACGCCTGTAAATGACGGTTACAAGACTTTACAGGATGACATCAGGAAAACAACAGATGAACTTCAAATTGTATACACTAACCTGGAAAATGTGGTTGAGCCCGATTTAATTGACTACTACATCTATCAGGCCAAGGCTGTTTCCATGCGGTATAAATTTCTATTAAACTGTGCCAAGCGGCTTAATGAGGTTTAATGAGGCTTAATGAACTAAAAAAGAGGCCTCCTACGCAAGGAAGCCCCTGTTATCATCGTTTATAAAGCTCTCTGTGAGCCTGCCCCTTCCATAGGTCATGCCCACATAGACCTTCTGCGCATTGTCCATAAGCGGAGCCGATTTGTCATCGGCAGCTGCGGTTTCAAAGCTGTTTCTAAGCTTTTTCATAATGACGTCGGCCTCATCCACCACTGACACATCAAGTGAGTAAAGCACTGTGGAAAAAAGCCTCTTGCAGTATGAGTACAGTGGATAAAGCTGTCCTGCGAGAGGATACTTAAAGTCAAGCGCACCTATCAGCTCATCGAGCGCTGCCTGTACATCCGCCACTGCCTTTTTCAAAGCTGCCCTGTCATTTGAAGCCAGGGCAGCTTTTACATCTTCTGAAAATCCAAAATATATATCATACATAACAAGCACAAGCCCACCGTTGTTGCACTCACAAAGCCTTCTGGTGAGCTCCTGCTTCAATTCATTTTTCATTGCATATTACCTCGACAATAGTGAAAGTACCTGCTGTGGAAGGTCATTTGCCTGAGACAGTACTGAGATTCCGGCCTGGTCGAGAATATTCTGTGCTGCGTATTCCGTCATCTCGGTTGCCATGTCGGTATCCATGATATTAGAATATGCACCGGTCATGTTCTCAGATGTCTCAGAAAGACTGCTCTCAGCAGATTCTAGGCGGTTCTGGAAGGCTCCTATCCTTGAGCGCACTCCTGAGACATACTCTATCGCCTCATCAAGTGTGGACATTGCTTTGTCTGCACCACCCTTTACCGTCACGTCTACCGTATCCAGATACAGTGTCTGTGATGACACCTCCGGTATCCTGATTTTCATCTCCTGGCCCTCGTTTGCACCAATCTGCACAGCCATATTTCCGATATCGGAAATATCTATCTGCAAATCCCTGCTTCCCGCTGTCATATCCATATCACTGCTCAGTAGAAAATCCATTGAAAATCCACTGTTTCCTACCACATACACCCTGTTACCGTCTGCTCTTATTGTCTTGTCCGACAGATTTTCTCCGCCTGTAACCACGGCATCCTTACCATTACTTTTGAGCTGCATATTTCCACTTCCATCGTCAGCATTCTCATAGCCTGCACCTGCCAGAGCCTTAAGCGATGAAGAAAGAGATATATTTACTGTGCTGTCGCTGCCATACTCATTTGATAAAAAGCTGATGCTATCACCATTCACCTGCATAGTAGTACCGGCTGTGGTCGCTGCCTTCTGCAACGCCTGGATATACTCATCCTGAGTCATATCTGCCTTCACAGCCACACTCACACCGTTTATGGAAATCGTTCCCTCTGCGTCAGGCTTTGTGGCAGACGCAAGACTTCCTGTTGCCTGTGTTGCGAGTGAATTTACTGTGAGCTCATATTTATCTGACGCCACATTGTCTGAGAAATTGATTCTGGTAATATAGCTGTTCACCTGAGTCATATTGCCGTTTGCATCCTTCTGCCTTACATAGACGCGTGTATCACTCGAACCATCAAGCAGTGACTTTGTATTGTACTCCGTATCGCCCGATATACGGTCCACCTCCTTGGTGAGCTCATCTATCTCTGACTGCAAAGCCTTTTTATCATTCTCAGAATATGTATCTGAAGCGCCCTGTACCGCAAGCTCCCTGATTCTCTGGAGCATGCTGCTTACCTCACCAAGTGCTCCGTCTGCTATTTTCATGACATTCTGCGCATCTGACGAATTTGATTTTGCCTGGTCAAGAGCTTCTATCTGCGCCTTCATCTTGTTGGAGATAGCCATTCCTGCCGGATTGTCCTCAGCTGAATTTATCTTGTAGCCGCTTGAAAGCCTTTTCATAGACTTTGATAATCTGTTTTCTGTACCGAGGAGCTGCTTATTTGCCCTGACAGCACTCATATTCCTGTTTATTTTCATGTGTTTTCCTTTCCTGATAATTTCTCAGGCATCCTTGCTGTAGTATTAACATTCCGTTGTCTAATAAGTATATCGAACTACTCAAAAAAAATCTTTATAGTATAATTTGCAATTAAATGCAAATCGTATTATAATAGGCACATTAAAAGACTAATAGGAGGAAACAATAATGGCTAGAGTTACTAAGGACACTATGATTGGTGATCTTCTTCAGATTGACCAGAACGTGGCACCATTACTTTTAAATATCGGCATGCACTGTCTCGGATGCCCATCATCACAGATGGAGACAATCGAAGAGGCTGCTATGGTTCACGGACTTGACCCGGATGATCTTGTCGTTGAAATCAACACATTCATCGATCACGACCTCGGTTAATTTACGAAAAGACGGCTTGCTTATGCAGGCCGTCTTTTATTTGCAATCAATATTCTGTTAAAGCGCTGCCAGCGTCTGGATGGCAGCTTCTTCAATAATCACATTACCATGCTCCTTGAAAAATGCTTCATTGGCAGGCACATAGTTCTTCTGATATGCGTACTCTGAAATAATATTGCACACTTTGTTGAATTCCTTCGGAGTATGCTCACTCTTGTGGGCCACAAGATAGTACTTATTGCTTGAAGCGTCGCGGTATAAGTCATTTCTGCCGCTGTAAAAGCCGTCAAGCACATGCGAAATCCTGCGCACATCATCAAATTTATCAAAAACAAACAGCTTGACTACGTCAGCCTCAGCCTGTTCTTCTGTAATATCATCAGTGCTCTGCTCACTATCGGCTGTCTTCTCATTTTCCTTCTTGATACGCTCAAACAGCTCCAAAATATCAGCAGCTCCCTTTATCACCGGAGGCTGTCCTGCATTTCCTAAGTCCGTAAAGTCGTCATCTGCCTCCGAAAACTTTGAAAATCTGGTGTCAAGCTCATCCGGATATTCAACCTTTGTGATGATAAGCACTATAGACTCTGATGGCAGTGGAATCGCCTCCACCATGAGTGGAATATCATTTGTTTCAAAGCCAAACTCGTAATTGGCCTGCTCTACCATATCTTTAAAAAGGCTTTTCGCCTTCGCTGATCCATATGCCAGTTCGCTTATTTTTATATGTCTGTCCTCAAGATCCTCTCTGGTAAGAGTACAGCGGATCTGATTATCATTTACCTTCTCAATTTTCATATTTTTCACATCCTTTTCCGAAAATATCCGTGTAAATCGTAAAACTATTATAATAAACACCTGTCATATTGTAAAGCGCGAGGCCTATTAAAAAAAAATAAAAAAAGTGTTGCAATTATTTTACAGGTATGTTATAAGTTATCCATGAGATGTGCGCTCGACCCAAAAGGAGCGTATGAAAAATACAAATCATTCTTTGTTTGACAAATATGAGATGATCAAAGATCTCGGAACCGGCAGCTCCGGTAGCGTTACGCTTGTCAGACACATATCTATGGATCAGGAGAGAGCTCTAAAGAAAGTTCCTAAAGCTTCTGCTTTCGCTGAATCCGCATTATCAGAAGCAAGACTACTCAAGTCTCTTGAGCATCCGTCTATACCACGTATATTTGACTTCGAAGAGGACGATGCTTTTTACTATATCGTCGAGGAATATATCGACGGCGAGACATTAGATTCATTTTTGCTTCATCAGCAGTTAATTTCCCCAGGTTTATTTTTTAATATTTGTGAACAATTATGTAATGTTTTTATCTATCTGCATACACAGATATCTACTCCCATTATTTACAGGGACCTTAAACCGGAGCATATTATAGTATGCCACAATAAGCTTAAGCTTATCGATTTTGGCGTATCGGCATATGTTATCCAGGATGGAAATAACTTCAATCACTATGGGAATATAGAATTCTCTGCCCCCGAATGCTTTACCGAGGATACAATTACACCGGCGGCAGACATTTACAGCTTAGGTCAGCTTCTGCAGTATATACTGACCTTTACCCCAGACAGCTTTTCCCATAAGTTTCAGCATATTATCCAAAAAGCAACAACATCTGATGCATCACTGCGTTACGTGACTGTCGCAGAGCTATATCAGGAAATACAGGAAATTCAAAAATTAACCGGTCAGCCACATCTCATACACAAAATAGCAGTTTTAGGCAGTCACAGAGGCTGCGGCTCCACCCACGTGGCCGTTTCACTCACCTGCGAACTCAATATCCTTGGATATCATGGTATCTACATAGACTCAGCAAAAAGCATACTTTGCCATGGTAATCACGACGGACTGCAGATTTTTAAGCAGAAAAACGGATATTATTATTACAAAAGCTTTCAGGGCATACCCGACTACAGTGACGGTATACAGTTTAATATTCCAAAGGATGCTATACAGATATACGACCTTGGCACTGATGTGTGCAACGAGAAAATATATGACATGGATCTCGTATTATATGTATGTAACGGCAGCTTTTGGCATCTGAATGATATCTACAGGAATCATTCTATTCTCAAAAAAATGACAGCTTCCCTGAGTGTTATATGTAATATGTGCAGCAGACAGGATGCCTCCGCGATTGCGGCACTACTTAATTGCAGTGTTTATCACTTTCCTTATGACAGCGATATGTTTAAGAACTCGGTTCAAAAGGAAACGCTGATTCAAAAGCTGTTAGAACTAAAAGGAGGAGCATCACTATCAGACACATTAAAAGGATATTTAAGAAAGTCCATTCTACACCACAGTTAGTTGGGGTCTGTGGCAGCGTTCACAATGTAGGCACAACACATATAAGCCTTGCTCTTTGTAATTATATGAGCAATAAATGCATGTATAGAACCGCCTATGTTGAGCTGAATGGTACACACGAAATTCTTTCACTGTCAAAGACAGCAGACGAAAAGGTTTTTACTTATAAGAATGTAGATTTCTTTCCTCACGCAGTCATGTCCACACTAACTGAGATTTTAAACATGAGATACGAGCGTGTGATTATTGATTTCGGCATACTTAATCCAAACACCTTAAAGGAATTTATGAGGTGTGACGTAAGAATCGCTGTGTGTACAATAAGTAAATGGAACCGGGGCGCTTTGAACAGAATTATCGAGCTATTCAATTCAAACAAAATAACTGATTCAGAAAGCGTAAAAATATTGTTTAATCTCGTGGAAAAGAAAAAGACAATTAACCATAATCATTTTAAGTATCCGGTGGTAGGCTTTCCTTACTTAGAGGACCCGTTCCTCATCAATACCAGCCTGTTTGGCACTCTGGATAAGATATCAGAAAGGAATTAATATCACGATGAAAAATGACATCTTTAACCAGCTGTTTATCAATTTTATGTCCGAAGCCTTCGGAGGGCTTGTACTTTTAATGCCACATAGCGCTTCATGACATAAGGCCATTTGTTACTTGTCAGTTTTTACTCATATCATTATATATAGACGGAGGTATTTTTATAGAAGAATAAACTATATTTATATATTGGAATTTTTACAGATATTTTATCAAATTAAACGAAACTAAAAATCAGCAATTAAATTGGGTGTGGAAAGCTCCGGAAATATCAATTTCTATAAACTATCAATAATTAATGATTAATATCATTTTTTCTCAATTATACAAGAAATCGATGTCAGCATATTTTTGGTTCTTTACCCCGTTTAAATGCAAAAAGACAACCAAAAGACATATTTTAAAAAGAAAAGCTATGTGCGCGGGGGAAGCTTTTGCTCATCCCGCGCAAAAATGCATAAAAGAATTTCTTAATTTATTACAAATTTATTTCATATTATTTGAATATGCTATTTCACAATGGTATAATTAGCTTAAGCAATTTCGACACCAAATAATAGGAAAGGATTTTTACACATGAAAAAGAAATTATTGCCTGCACTTATAGTAACCGGACTTATTATCCTCGTTATAATAATAATGGGTATAACTGCTCTTATCAATAAATACACCCCTACGAAAAAGACAGAGGATCTTAAAGAGTATTTCAATATCTCTTCTGATGATGAGGCTGCTCTCGTTGTAGATAATGAGCTATCCGATTACAAGGCTAAAATAATAGATAAAAAAATATACGTTGATTACAAATTTGTTCACGACTCATTAAATTCCAGATTTTACTGGGATGCAAATGAGAATGTGCTTCTTTACACAACCGCATCTGATATCATCTCAGCGGCGGCTGACAGCAATAGCTACAGTGTCACCAAGCAGACCAATGACTTTGGCTATCCGATTGTGAAAGCCACCTCTGACTCTGCGCTTATTGCTTTAGACTATGTAAAACAGTACTCCAATATCACCTTTAAGTCATATGATGACCCGGCACGCGTCGTCATCACAAGCAAATGGGATGAAATAGACAGTGCCACTGTAAACAAGTCTACCCAGGTCCGCGTGAAGGGCGGCATAAAGAGCCCTATTCTAAAAGAGGTGAAAAAGGATGATAAGATTACTATTCTTGATTCCGGTGACAAATGGGATAAGGTTGCCACTGAGGATGGTGTTATTGGATATATAAAGAGCAAGGCTCTGTCCGAGAGTAAAAAAACTAAGCTTACGAATCCTGACTATGAGGAAGAGACCTTTACGCATATCAAGAAGGATAAGGATATCTGTCTTGCCTGGAATCAGGTAACAAGCCAGTCAGCAAACAGTAAAGTGCCCCAGGTAATTTCATCAACCAAGGGCATAAATGTAATGTCACCAACTTGGTTTTATTTAAATGACAACAACGGTAATCTGGCAGATATAGCAAGCAAGGATTATGTCAGCTACTGCCATTCCCAGGGCATCGAGGTATGGGGATTGTTCAGCAACTTTGAAAATACTGATGTAGATGCAGCATATGTGCTCACACATACATCCACGAGAACTACACTGATCAATCAGATTATGTCGGCTGCATTTAACTATGAGCTTGATGGTGTAAATATCGACTTTGAAAATATCACAGAAGACGCATATGGAGACTCTTACATCGAGTTTATCAGAGAGCTTGCCATAAAGTGTCACAATAACGGTATATCACTTTCAGTTGATGTCACAGTACCTGCCAGCTTCAACAAGTTCTTCAATCGCTCTGATATGGCAAATTTTGCCGATTATATTGTGATTATGGGATACGATGAACACTATAAGGGCTCTGATGCCGGCTCAGTTTCTTCCATTCCGTGGGTAACAGAGGGTGTTGAATCCACTCTGAAGGAGGTTCCCGCTGACCAGATTATTCTCGGCATGCCTTTTTATACCAGAATATGGGAGCTCACTCCAAAGGAGGACGATGATGCCGTAACCGATACCGAGGATCAGTCAAAGTACACTGTTGCCTCACAGGTATATAGTATGGACGCAGCTGCAGCACAGCTTGCCACAAACAATGCCACAGCTGCTCTTGATGAGGAATCCGGTCAGAACTACGCTGAGTGGTCTGTATCCAACAAGCTGTACAAGGTATGGCTTGAGGACAATACATCTTTAGAGAAAAGGCTCAAGCTCGTCGACGACAATAAGCTCGCCGGTGCAGCATTCTGGAAGCTCGGCTTTGAAAATTCATCTGTCTGGGATACCGTTATCAAATATCTGGACTGATTATATATGCCTGCCAAATCAGGCAGTACCTTTTATCGGTTATAAATGATATCGGCCAATCATATAATATACAAACACACCCGATGCCTTCTATGCGCATCGGGTTTTTTATAGGTATTCGATATGAAAAAATATATGTACATTTTAAAGAAAAACAAATACTGCCTGATTTTAGCTCTCTTTATCTTGTCCTTCTACCTCGGAAGAGGTGTCTGCGCTCTTGCAAAAAACACCGGCAAAAACACTAATTCAACTGTTATTGTAATAGACCCGGGGCATGGAGGTTGTAGATAACGCAAGTGATGAAAACAACGAAAATATAAGAAAAAGAAGAAATTTAAGAGAGAACAGACAAGCAATGTGAAAGCACGCGTTGCCGTATAATTTCTTAATAATCAGACAAAGGCGACTCAGGTATCGCAGTATGAGGTATGAGCTTGTTCTACATAGGGGTAGCAGCTGGAGGATTCTAATATAAAAAGAGAGCAAGCATAACGTTTACTCTCTTCTGTATTTAAGTTATTTTACATATCCGCTAAATGAGTATCCATTTCCTTCAAAAACAATATAAAACTCAGTATCGCTTTTAATATTAGAAAACTCAAAAGAACCAGTTTTACCAGCACTAATTTTTGTAGAGCCATAAGTCTTAGTAAGCCTTTTAGCTGTCACAGTAATTGGATTATCTCCGGTGTTCTTTACATAAACCTTATAACTCGTTTTTCCTGTAAACTTATAATTAGTATACAAGTTTTGATAATGAGAGGAACCAGCAAAATCGTATTGCCCTTTACTCTTGATGTTCCATACCTTACTAGGTCTTGATGTATCTATTGTTTCAATAGTGTCTTCTGGAGAAACATAAGAAACTCCAACATTTGGTTTAACTGTTACCTCATTACTTCCATCTTTAACTGACTGAGCATGAACAATAGTTGTCGACATCATTGTGAAAATCATAGACACTGCCAATAAAGAAGTGAAAATGATTTTTTTGAAAATTTTACACATAAATTTCTCCTTTCACCTTGTTTTTTTAATTAATTTATAATATCATATTTTTAAAATAAAATCAAGGAGTATTGTTAATGAATATATTTCAGTTAAAAATAATAGCTATGATTGCTATGTTTTTAGACCATATAGCTTATTTCTTTCCTGATTTGCCAATGTCTTTGCCGTTACATTGGATAGGACGAATCGCTGCACCTATTTTTATTTTTGGTGTTGTTAATGGCGTAAAGTATACTAGTTCTAAGCGGATGTATATATTGAGGCTATATTTAGCAAGTATTGTGATGGCTGTTATTCAAATGAGTACACAAATTGAATTAAATTTCTTTAGAACATTATTTATCGTTGCATGCATATGTTATATCTTAGAATTAAGAAAAAACCCAAAGGCTGTTTCCTGGATAAAAGTACTAAGTTTATATATCGCTTATCAAGTTATTGTATGTATAGTATGTGGTTATCTGAGTTCAATTAGTAATATGTATACGGAAACAATATGCTTCTATTTGATACCAGCTCTTTTGGGAAGTGTGTTTACAACGGGAGGTGGACTTATTTTTGTTGTTTTAGGAATTATAATGTATTTAGCTTATGACAACAAGAAAAGACTTATTCTGTCATATTTGATATTTGTTGTTGTGTATATGTTTTTTATGTCCACTAATATTGTTCCCATTATTTTATGGAAAATCAAGGAATTAATTCCGATAATAGGAACAGGGCTTTCCGATGGCATGGAATATCTATTGTCTGTAATAGTTGGAATTTCTCCTATGGATGTAGGAGGGAATATATTTACAATTCAGTATCAGTGGATTATGGTTCTTGCTCTTCCGCTAATACTATCATACAATCATCAACGAGGGAAAAAGTGTAAATATCTCTTTTATATTTTCTATCCCATACATATAATATTGCTTTGGCTGTTATCGAATTTTGTTTTTGTTTAAAACAGTGGAACAAGGAACATATTTATTACATTGAAACATCCAAACCAAAAATGGAGTGATGAATGTGCCTTTAAGCTTTAAGTACAATTCGATATATTCAAATCTGATTTAACAGTATATTATCTACAATTAAATACGCTATCCCAGTAGCTCGTACAAAATTCATGTTTTGTGCGGGCTTTTTTGTATCCGAAAATTTTTTCAAATTCCTGCAACAAATCACACCTTTCCGTACCGATATGGTGCAGTTCTGCCCACAAGAATGGGAATATTTGAGATACTAACAAAGCTTTCCAATACCGTCTGTTTGCTTCTGTAACATTGTAAAAATACGCATATTGGATAAGCCTATGTGCGTATGTTGAGAATAGATAGTTGATTAAGGGGGCTGATACATTGACTAAAAAAAAACCTGCACAATATATTGTGGAACGAGAATTTTTAGGTAAATTTTCTGTAGAAGAATTACTTATCCGTATCGTGAAATCTCATATTAAAAACGCATATCAAGAGGGGAAAACCTTTGAAAATCATGGAAAGAAGCCGTACTTTATTGTATGATATTATTATAGGTACGGCAGTTGAATAGGTGGAAAAATGATTTATCAAAAAGCGTCAAACTTATTTAATGCAGCTGTTTATATCAGATTATCACGAGAGGACGGAGATAAGGAAGAAAGCGATAGTGTAGGAAATCAGAGAAAACTTTTAACAGAATATGTGAACAAGCATGACGACTTTATCTTATATGATGTTTATATTGATGATGGTTTTACGGGAACGAATTTCGATAGACCAGACTTCCATAGAATGATTGCTGACATTGAAAATAACAAGGTAAATTGTGTTGTTGTAAAAGACCTTTCCCGTTTCGGACGAGATTACATTGATACTGGGCGTTATTTGGAAAGAATATTTCCAGAGCTTAATGTCCGTTTTATTTCTGTAACAGATAACATTGACAGTATGAAGCAGTCATACGATATGTTGCTTCCTATTAAAAATATATTCAATGAACAGTATGCAAGAGATATTTCTAATAAAATTCAAGCGACTGTAAAATCAAAACAGAAGGCTGGAGAATTTATAGGAGCATTTACAAGCTATGGCTATAATAAATCACCTGCGAATAAGAATAAGCTTGTGATTGATGAATATGCGTCCGAAGTTGTAAAACGAGTATTCAGTATGTACGCACAAGGGATAGGAAAACAAAGCATTGCAAAAATATTAAATGCAGAGGGTATCCTTTGTCCGTCTGAATATAAAAAACTAAATGGCGAAAACTATAAGAATTGTACTCGTTTAGAGAAAACTTCCTATTGGACATATTCCACTATTAACGTGATGTTGCAAAATGAACTTTATATTGGAAACATGGTGCAAGGAAAGAAACATCAACGTATGAGAAGCAAACAACGCCTAGTTGATAAAGAAAACTGGATAAGGGTTGAAAATACACATGAACCGATTATAGACCATCAACTTTGGGATAAGGTACAAAAACTGCTGACGAAAAAGCATAGAGATATTGATTTGGAAACAAACAAAAATATCTTTGCAGGTTTTATCAAGTGTGGCGATTGTGGTCGGGCAATGATGAAAAATTTGTGGCAACGTGCTGACGGAAGTAAGTCCTACTCATTCTATTGTGGAACTTATAAAAGAAGCGGAAAAAATTACTGCACTCCGCATACTCTCCCATTTCAAGTATTGAATGATATTGTACTGGGAGATTTAAAGCAGATTATCAGCAATGTAGAGAATTTGCAGGAACTTGTAAAATTACAATCTTTCACAGCTCCGAAAATCAGAAAATCAACAGACATAGAACTGACAAAGTTAAAGACAGAGCTTGAAAGAGTAAAGAGACTGCAAAAGGCAATTTATGAAGATTACAAAGACGAACTGATTTCTAAAGAAGAATTTCTTTCTTATCGAGAGGACTATCAACAAAAAGAAACGCTTTACTCCAAACAGATTGAAACGCTGGAAGAAAAGAAAAATGAAAATGTAACAGAAAGTATTTTTGAAACACCCTGGTTAAGGCGGTTGTTGGAGCTGAAAGACATTGAAGAATTAGACAGAGATATTATTGTGGAAATGATAGACCAGATAACAGTTTACGAAAACCGCAAAATTAAAATCTCATATAACTTCGGAAATGAACTGGAACATTTATTCTCAAGCGTTTACTGTAAGGACTTATAGAAAAAGGCTATCTAATCTCAATACATATCACAATTTGCGTAAACTACAACCAACACATGGTGGAAGTGATCCCGGTAAGATTTCCACCTCCGGCGTCATGGAAAAGGATGTCAACCTGAGCATTGCAATGGCTCTTAAACAGCTGTTTGAAAACAGAGGCTTTACTGTTGTCATGACCAGAACCACCGACTGCGACCTCGCCCCGGATAATTCCAAGCATCCAAAGACAGATGATCTGACAAAGAGAACTGCCCTGATGTCTAAAAGCAATGTGGCAGTCAGCATCAGTATCCATCAAAACAGCTTTGAGGACAATTCAAGCTGCGGTCCACAGGTATTCTATTATGAAGCCTCTGATGCAGGAAAAGAGCTCGCATCCTCTGTTCTTGGAGCTTTAAACACTTCTCTTTGTGTCGCAAAGCCACGAAGCATTAAGCCCAATAAAGAATACTTTATACTTAAAAAATCCACATCCCCGACCGTAATCGTAGAATGTGGATTCTTGAGTAATCCTGCTGAGACACTTCTTCTTACTGACAAAAACTATCAGGATGACCTGGCACATGCAATATATATCGGTGTTACAGACTATCTTGCGCAATCACCCTCTGGACATTTACAATAAACTGCTCTGCGATGTGATATAGTCTGGTTGTCTGGACACTTTCACTGCCATCAAGCTGCTTTTTAGTCTCATTATCTGACTCAGTATTCGATTTCATATCTGACATCTTAGACTCTTTTGCAGATATATCATGCTCCAGTGCCACATCTATGCGCACACGCTGTTCACCATCACTTATTCCTGCCTCAAACATAGTGATATTGTCTTCAAACAGCTTTTTAGTCTGCTCATCGTCTGTGACTATCATAGCAGATACTGAGTTTTCCTTTGCCTCAAAATATGCAGCAACCCTGCCGCATTTTTTGTCCTCAAGGAATATGTCAACCAGGCCCTTTTTATCCTCGCCCCTTACTATACTAAGCTTCATGCCTGTCACTCCGTCTGCAGTCTCTATCGGTACGATATAGTTTTCCTGTCTCGACATACTTGAAGCTATCCTTAGCTGACTGCATAATAGCTTCATCTGTCTGATATCTAATGAGCCGGTGCGCCTGTCCTCTATAATCATCGAATCCATAACATGCTCTGCTGTATCAGCCAGCGTTTCCTGCGCCTGCGCAAGCTCCTTTGGATTTTTGACCGACTCAGAAAACCGTCTAAGAGTCTCATCCAAAAGAGCCCTTGCCGTAGCACTGTCTCCATGCTCCCAGAGATTTCTTACTGCCTCTGACGGATTTTTCATTAGCCGTGACGCAGCCATGAGGTTTACCGCGGTTGTTTTTACATCATATTTCTCTAGAAAAGCATATACGTTCTCAGGCACCGAAACTGCCTGATTGAACTGTCTTAGCTGTTCTGTGGCATATTGCTCTGATAGTGCGCTATCCTCGTTGGCCTCATATACAGCCTGCCTTAACTGCTCCGGAGTCATCTCAAGCCAGCTGTCATCCTGCACAAACTCCATTTTCTCAGGTGAAAGTGTATCAAGCACATCCCTTAGACAATTTGTATGATATGCGCTTTCTATCTGTGAGTCAATTTTAATGCCCCTGCTTACACTGTCCACTCCGGCAAAGGTATCGTCCACCTTATAGTCCATGACACTCTTTCCTCGTACCCGGACCGCTGTAAGCAGATTTTTCATTGTAATATCTGCTCCCTGATTAACAAGTGAGCCTATCACAGCACCATCTGACTGCTCCACCTGTGAAATAAGCCTGTATATGCCTATATATGAGTCTCTTTCCTCCTCTGAGATTTCATTTTTCTTTTCAAGCTTCCAGAGAAACTCGCTGAATTTCTCATCCCTTTCGTCAGGATTTTCTGATTTTATCCGTCTGGCAGTTTCACTTATGTCACTCATGCTCATATCAAGCGGTGATATGCCTCTTTTTATCATCTCAATCGTCACCGCCGGTGTCATATCGTTTAATGCTCTCTGCACCTGCTCATCTACGGACTTTATCTGCTTTATATTGTCCTCTGTGATGTCGGTACTGTTGTACGCAAGTATCCGCACAGCCCTGCGATTGCTTTCAGATGTATCTATCTGAAGCTCTTTAAGTATATCATCCACATTCTGAAATGCTTTTGATATACTGTCTCCCATATCTGCCCGCGGTGATGTCATAAGAGTCTCATATCCTGAGGCTGCTGCTTCTAATGACTGCTTCATTGCTTTGCCTGCTGTATACAGCTCATATACAGTGTCATCAGCGGATTCCAGGGTCAGTACATACGCCGGCTGCTGCTTCATCTGATTGAAAATATCACAGACATTATTGTACATATGTACCCTATCATCAGATGCCTCTACACTGCTCTCACCAAACAGCGCTCCGTAGTATTTATTTTCCTGCTGCTTGAGCAGCTCCACTACACGTTCAATAGGCTCTGTGTCTATTGAAACTCCTTTTTTTATGAGTGAAAGGTTGGCTTCTGCTGTCATGGAAAGTCTCGCTTCCTCAAGCTTTCTTTGAGCTGTCACAAGCCTTGCTTCCCAGCTGTCTGTAATCTGATTATCTAAAGCTTTATTCGCTGAGCCTTGCGATGCTGCACTATCCTTGCCCCTTGCAGCTATAAGCTTTGACAGATTCTCTATGGTGACAGGCATGTTATCTGACTCTAATGTGACAATGTCCTCTGCCGTTGCCTCACCTAATACATCACAGGCTTTCTTTGCCATGTCAAAGGTCAGACCATCCTGTGACATAGTGGCATCAGCAGCCTTTTTTCCCATGGCCAGTGCTTCTGTGACTGCCCTTGCATAAAAATCACTGCTCACATTTTCTCCTGCTGCGGTGATGCCGTCTATCTGATTCGCAAGCAGCACATTGTCAGGTGTAACGGCTATATCTTCATCTATCAGCCACCTGCACTGATTCAGATTCTCATCACTACTGTCTATATGAGCTTCCTCTAATATCTGCTTTAGCTGTGGCTTAAGCTCTTCAAACAGCTGTTTAACATTATCCGTTATTCCAACCTTTTGCTTGTAGTTTTGTACCTGACTGCTGCTGTACGTAGCCTTGTATACATTGGAAATCGTCGGATTCATGTTATTTCTGACCAGATATGCCTTTGTCTCATTGGATATATTTGTAAGGCTCTTTGCCCGGTCTATGGTATCTGTACCTGCCTTTATATTGTCATCTGTAGCAGGAATATCATATGCTTTCATCTGATTGACAAGCATGGCCGCTTCAGTCTGGCTTCCCGTGATATCTGTGAGCTGCTCCCTGCTCAGATCATCTCCATATATGGATATATCTACACCTGCCTTTGCCAGCACTGCTTTTATCTTATCGGTCTCAGTGACAATGACATCGTAGCCGTCATCCTTTGCAGCTTTGTAATCATCACTCGTGGTGGTGCTTGCAGTGACAATCATATCATTTCGCCTGTTTTCTGAGGTCTGATTCATGTCATTTAGCAGATTTTCTGCCATATCTGTGCCATCCTTGTTCCCGGCTTCGTTTTTCGCCTGTGGTCTGGCGTATGTCGTATCCGACATATCAACAGAATTTGACGAACCGACAACAGCCGCCTTTTTTGACATATTGTCACTGCTGTCTGTCTTTATGTAGTCTGACACACGCATTCCCTCTGTCATGGCATTTATGTTTTTTGTATCTGTGCTTTTATTAATCAAATTCTCTATCTGCATATTTCCTACTCCGCGTCCTGCATATATACCATCTCTGCAGCCTTTATTTATGGATATTCTTACTTCGTACTTTTGTGGTTCTGAATAGTTATCTTTTTTATATATCGACATATAATACGCAAAAATAAAGACCGCGCCTTAAATTGGCGCGGTCCTTTACCCTGCTGTTTACCGGTATATTAGTATTTAAATACAGCAACTCCGTAAGGCGCAAGTGGATAAGCAAATGAAAATGGCCTGCCGTCACACTCTGATTTGACTGCCTTATAGTCCAGCTTCTTATATGACTGTTTTGCTGCCCTGCCTCTGCCTTTTGCAGCCTTCTTTACAGGCTCCTGTACCGTTTTCCCGGTAAACTTAGGATCCTCACTGTCTAATACCAGCTGATATGTCTTGTGCTTTGGCACTCCGACTCTGTAACCAGGTCTCTCTACCGGTGTGAAATTGATGACAAAGAGCATATTATTCTTGCCATCCTTGCTCTTTCTGATAAAGCTGAAGATGCTTCTGTCTGCATCGTTTGCATTTATCCATTCAAAGCCTTCCCAGCTTGAATCCAGCTCATACAGACAGCGGTTTCTCTTATAGAGGTGAAGCAGCTCCTTTACCCAGTTCTGGATCTTTTTATGCTCCGGATTCTCAAGCAGATACCAGTCGAGTTCTCTTTCCTCACTCCACTCCTGCTTCTGTGCAAACTCCTGTCCCATGAAAAGAAGCTTCTTTCCACAGTGTCCCATCATAAATGCATATCCTGCCATGAGGTTCTTGAATTTATCCCCTTCTAAGCCCGGCATTTTGTTGAGCATAGAACACTTCAGATGTACCACCTCATCATGTGACAGTACCAGAATATATTTCTCACTCTCATTATAGCTCATCGCAAATGTCATCTTGTTGTGGTTATTTTTACGGAAATATGGATCCAGCTTCATATAATCAAGGAAGTCATGCATCCATCCCATGTTCCACTTGTAGCTGAAGTTCAGTCCGTCTTCCTCTACCTTGCCTGTTACCTTTGGCCATGCGGTAGACTCTTCGGCTATCATTACAGTTCCGTGATTTCTTCCAAGTATGAGTGTATTGATATGCTTGAAAAACTCTACTGCCTCGAGGTTCTTATTGCCTCCAAACTTGTTTGGCACCCACTGTCCATCGTTCTTTCCATAGTCAAGATAAAGCATTGACGCAACTGCATCCACACGGAGTCCGTCTACGTGGTAATTTTCTATCCACATCAATGCACTTCCGATAAGGAAGTTCTTTACTTCATTCTTACCGTAGTCAAATATCTTTGTGCCCCAGTCAGGATGCTCTCCCTTTCTTGGGTCTGCATACTCATATGTGGCTGTTCCGTCGAAATTGGCAAGTCCATGCGCATCCTTTGGGAAATGTGCAGGTACCCAGTCGAGGATTACTCCGATATTATTTTTATGGCACTGATCAACAAAGTATGCAAAATCCTCAGGCTCTCCATACCTCGATGTAGGTGCATAGTAGCCTGTCACCTGATATCCCCATGAGCCATCAAACGGATACTCTGAAATACCCATAAGCTCAATATGTGTATATCCCATAGTTTTTACATAGGATATGAGTGATTTTGCAAGCTCCCTGTATGTATAAAAGCCATCATCATCCCTGCCCGGATGTCTCATCCATGAGCCCGGATGGCACTCATATATAGCCATAGGTGAAGAATATACATCAGCATCTGACTTTGCTGCTCTCTTATCCATCCACTCTTTGTCAGTCCATGTGAAGTGCTCGATATCTGTGATGATTGACGCCGTTCCCGGACGAAGCTCTGCGTAGTTTGCATATGGATCTGCCTTGTACAGCTTATCACCCTGTTCAGTGACTATAATAAACTTATACATCTGACCCTTTTGCGCTCCAGGTACAAAAAGCTCATACACTCCCATGGTTTCCGGCTCTACGCGCTTCATCTCATGACTGGTCTCATTCCAGTCGTTAAACTCACCAAACACGTATACTTCCCTCGCATGTGGCGCCCAGACGTCAAAGCACACTCCTTTTTTTCCTTTGCGCTCAGCTAAGTGAGCGCCCATCTTCTTGTAGATATCATAGTGTGTTGCCTGACCAAACAGGTAACAATCCATTGCTGTAAAATTACACATATATATACCCCCATAAGAATTTATTTTTCCCTGAAATGATCCTCTTTAAGTACAATTCGGTCATCATCTGTATATCGCCTGGCTGTCAGAATACTTATAGCCTTCTTCAGTCCGCTGTGAGCCTCCCTGTCTATGGCCTCGTCAATTATGTCCTTGACCTCTGTCAGAGTGGTAGCCTGGTCTATCCTCTCAATATTGCTGATTCTGTTATGCAATGCAAGAATAGCCATCTCATCTATCTTGTACCCAAGCTCTGCAGAGTACGATTTGGCAAACAATACGAGTTCATCATTTGTAAAAATAGGAACCGATATCTTTTCCGTGAACTTGGATGCAAAGCCCTCATCCATTGAGAGTGCCTTCTTTATACCCTTTGATGTATCCTCAAGTATATAGAGTGTTCCTGTAATATCATGCTCCATCAAAAATGATAGCTGTGCCGCTATACTGCGGTCGATATCACCGGCTCTTTCTATGATGAGACAGCCTCCTGTTATCTTTCTGACTACCTGCTGCACATCCTTTTTATTGAGTGCGGCAGCATCAATCTTGCCCATCTTTCCTGTGAGCTGTTCACCATCTTTTTGTAATACCTTTATAAAGCTTGTAGCAAGCATTGTCTTTCCGCAACCCTGCTCTCCCTGTATAATGAGGTTGCCTGTGGATGCGTTTTCTTTCCTGTTGAAATGATCAAGCACTGCATTATATGCCTTGCAGATCTGATCCTCCATACCCTTTACCGGTATGAAATATGAAAATATAGCTTTCTGTTCGCTTGTAAGCTCTTTTATATGTTTTGTTTCTTTCAATTTCGAGTCATCTTCTTCGCTGTCTAAATCCTCCGGCAATGAAATATCCGGCATTTTTCTTGTCTTAGCCATATCCAGCTTCTTCTCCAGTCCCGGATTCTTTGCTGTCATCTTGGCTATTTCCTGCTCGATAAATGATGTCACATGATCAAAATCTCTCTTCTCAGAAGTGTTTTCTTCCTCCTGTGTAGCCTCTTCATCTGCTGTATCATCATCGGCATTTAACATATCATCTGTTATTTCAGGCATCATGGTAGTCGGCTGCATGAGTATCTCGTCTTTCTCAGACTCCTCTGCCATAATTATATCCTCCGGCTCTCCAACCGGTTCCTTTGCTTCTTCTGCAGTATCTTCCGGTGCTTCCTGCGACTCCTGTGCTTCGTCTATAGCCTCTTCCGGTGCTTCCTGCGGCTCCTGTACTTCATCCACAGTCTCATCTGCATAAAGCTCCTGCATATCCGGTTTCTGCTCTTCTTCAGGCTCCTTCACGGCAGCTTTCTGCTCTGTGATATCGACCGGCACCTTAAGATACTCCTCCTCAAGAAGTTCCTTCGGAGTGACACCTGCATCCAGCTTTGGAATGACATCATTTAGTCTTTCCATGATGTCTCCTGCCTCCTGAAGTGCTCTTGCCTTAGCTGACTCAAGCTTCTGCTGTTCAGCCTCTTTAAGTGCAATTTCAGCCGCATGTCTGGTCTTTTCCCATTCTTCAAGCACATCCTGTATAGACATCTGTCCTGTAATCTGATGCTCAAGCTGAGTCTTTTCACTCATAACCATAGACATCTGTCCGTCAGCGTCTTCACCCAAAAGCTCCTTGAAATTCAACTTAAGTGAACCATCTATCTCTTCATCTGTAGCGATATGCTCTGTCTCTTCCGGCTGCTGTACATACTCTTCCTGCTCCTTTTCGAGCTTGAGATAAGGAATATCCTCAACTATCTTTTTGATGGTATCCATCGTATCAGCAACTTCATTCTTGCCCTTGGCCTCCATGATCTGCTGCATACCCTTGGCAATCTCCTGCTGTAAATTTACAGTATTGAACTTCTCCTGATTTACAGTAATCTGCGGAATAGTTACGTCATCATGCACTATCTCTCCGCCCTTTACCATCTCCATGGCACCTATCTCGGTGACCTCAGCCTCATCCTTTATCTTAGCCGGCTTTTCCTTCTCTGCCTTGAATCGTCTGTACTTTTCCTCCTGAGCCTTGGTAAGTGGCTGATAAAGCATCTTAAGCTCCAGCGCACGCTCCACATATGGTCCGTCTCCGAACCACAGAATGAGCTCATCGCAGGCATCTATACACTTATCGGCTTTTCCGGCCTTGTGGTATAGATATGCAAGCTCATATGCCCACTCCTCAGTGTATTCTTCATCCTTGTACTCTTCAAGAATAGTGATAAGCTCATCAAATGAAGCTCCCTGCCCTTTTTTGATGGCATATCTTAATACATACTTCATATCATCATGAGGCGCTATCTCAACAAACTCATCATAATACTCTGTAGCAGCATCATAATCACCCATCTTGATGGCAACCTCAGCCAGTCTGTATATAATCATCCTGCCGATTGGTGAACGGTCATAGGCCATTAAAAGTATGTCCCTTGCATCCTGGTATCTTTCGGCCTTCTCGTAGATTTCGCCGATTTTAACGAGTGTATTTACATTTTTAATTTTGTTCCAATTTATGCTATCCGCAATCTCTGCTGCGCTCATATAGCCCTCCTCGGCGCTTAGGGCTTTTATCTGATCCAGCTTGAGATTGTATTCGTATTTATCCACTTATTTCACCTACTCGTATTTAAGCTTATTATTTTTTGTATCTACGCCTGTTGTCTTTGTATAATCCATTGTGTCCTCAGGAAGCTTCTTTTTCCTGAGAGCATAATTAACAACTCTTCTCACAATATAGTATATCACAGCAAAGGTCGGAACACCAAGTAACATTCCAAGAAAACCAAACATTCCTCCGCCGATTAGTATGGCAAACATAACCCAGAAGGTCGAAAGTCCTGTAGATGAGCCAAGTATCTTAGGTCCTATGATATTGCCATCCACCTGCTGCAGCACAACAATAAATATCAAAAGATAAAGCGCGTGCCACGGACTCTGAATTACCACTATGAGTAACGATGGAATTGCACCGATAAACGGTCCGAACACCGGAATCACATTTGTGACACCGATAATCACTGCGACAAGCACTGATGATGGTATCCTTAAAATCAGACATCCGAAATATGCAATCACTCCAATAATCAGTGAATCTATTATCTTACCGCTTATGAAGCCTCCAAAAATCTCATTTGTCTTTCTGAGTGTCTCAATAATGATATTTCCTGTCTTTGGCTTACAGACAGCATATATTATCTTTTTGCTCTGTCCTGCAAGGGTCTCCTGAATACTCATCACATAGACCATCACGATTATTCCGATAATGAAATTGAGTAAGCCTCTGACTACCGAAATCACACCGGTTGTAATCTGTGCAACATACTTCTGTGCCTCAGGAATCAGCTTTTCTGTGGCATAATTTTCAATGTAGTCGGTTGCATTCTGTAAACCTGTGCTCGCGAGTTCAGCAATTTTGCTGTCCCCGAAATTACCATGCTTTATCATGTTGATGAATGCCGCAACATCTTTTGGCAGTGTCTTCATAAGTCCTGATATACTTGCTATGACAGAAGGCACAATAGCCGCAATGAGGAGCGAAATAATCGCTACAAGAATAATAACCGAGCCTGTGATTGCAAGAGCTCTTGAAACCTTTCGCAGCTTGCTTTCGCTTTTTATCTTTTTGGAAAGAAGCTTTTTAAAGCATCTTTCCAGCCACAGCATGACAGGATTCATCAGGTATGCAAGCACAAGTCCCATTATAATAGGCATTGCTGCCGCAAGCAGCTTGCTCCATATACCTGCAAAGCCCTCAAATCTGTACAGTGCAAAGAAAAACAGTATACTGACTGCAAACGTGACAAATACCATGACACCTATTCTGATCAGATGTGGCCATTCCTCACGCCCCGGGTGCGAATTCTGCTTCGCACCCTTATCTGCATTTATCTCAATGTTTGATTTTTTACCAGCTTTTCCGGTTTCTTCCATCGGATTAAACTCTCCTTATTTACGGTTATAGTTGATGAGACATCCCTTTAATATTATCTCTCTTTCATCATCTGTGAGCTCACCCATCTTCAGTGTAAATGGCTTTAATTCACCATCCTTGACAACATATGCCTCAAACTCCGTCTTTGCATCCTCGATTTCCTTCTTGATTCCCGGAAGGAAGATATAGTCGAGGTTGTGGAACGGAAGCTCTCCCTCATCGATGATGAATGGAAGCATTCCCCAGTTGATAAGGTTTGAACGGTATCTCTTTGTGGCATACTCGTTTGCGATATTAGCCCAGCCTCCGAGTACCTTCTGGCAGCTGGCAGCCTGCTCTCTTGCTGAGCCGTCACCCGGCTTAACAGCAAAAATTGTGCTTCCGAAGCCCATATTCTCATGGCTTGCCTCAGGGAATTTTTTCTTTACTACTCCCATGATTTCAGCAACCTCAGGAACAGCCTTTCCTGCGCACTCACCACTCTCTATAGCCTTCTGGGCCTTCTGGATTTCCTTTGCTCTGCCTACATACTCAGGATCCTTTCTTGAAAGTGCGAACTCTGCAAGTCCAAGAGGGTTTGAACGATATGATGATGTCTCTCCTGAAGGAATGAGCTCATCTGTTGTAGTAACAGGATCATGAATCTCTGAAACCACCTTAAGGAGCATATTCTCAGGAAGTGCGCTCATTGCCGGCCAGTCCTTGATGTTTGGTCCGAACTGGATTTCAACTGAAGGATCTGCCACTCCATGGCTGTCAAATACACGGTTCTCATATATAGTCTTGTCAAAGAAATATTTTGGCTTTGTAAAGTTGACATCAATATCCGCTGCTGATGTAAGGAAGCCCTTGTTTGCTGCTGTTGCAGCGATTGAACGTGCATCCATGAGTGCCACTGAGCTGATCTGTCCGTTCTGTACCTTAGAACCCTCTCTGTTAGGGAAGTTTCTTGTTGAATGACGGATAGAGAATGCGTTGTTGGCAGGTGTATCTCCTGCACCAAAGCAAGGTCCGCAGAAAGCAGTCTTTACGATTGCACCTGTCTCAAGAAGCTTTGCTACAGCTCCGTTTTTCACAAGCTCCATGTATATTGGAGTAGATGCCGGGTAAACACTCAGTGTAAACTCGTCTGCTCCGATTGAATGTCCGTTTAATATGTCAGCCGCATCGCAGATATTCTCAAATCCACCGCCTGCACAGCCTGCGATGATTCCCTGATCTACATACAGCTTTCCGTCTCTTACCTTGCTCTTTAAATCAAGCTTCACCTTGCCATCAAAGCTTACCTCAGCTCTCTTCTCGCAGTCATCGAGAATATCCATGAGGTTTGCATTGAGCTCATCGATAGTGTAGGTATTACTTGGGTGGAATGGCATAGCTATCATTGGGCGTATCTGGCTTAAATCAATCTCAATAAATCTGTCGTAGTAAGCCACCTCACCCGGATTAAGCTCCTTGTGGTCCTCAGCTCTACCATGAATCTCAAAGAACTCCTTAACCTTGTCATCTGTTCTCCAGATAGAAGAAAGACATGTAGTCTCTGTGGTCATAACATCGACACCTATACGGAAGTCAACGCTCAGATTAGAAACACCCGGTCCTACAAACTCCATAACTTTGTTCTTTACGAAGCCGTTTCCGAATACCTCTCCGATAATTGCAAGTGCGACATCCTGTGGTCCAACGCCCTTGATTGGCTCTCCTGTCAGATAAATACCTACTACCTCAGGCATATCAATATCATATGTCTGTTCAAGAAGCTGCTTAACAAGCTCAGGTCCACCCTCGCCGACTGCCATAGTACCAAGTGCACCATAGCGTGTATGTGAATCAGAGCCAAGTATCATTTTTCCACCGCCGGCAAGCATCTCTCGTGCAAACTGATGGATAACTGCCTGATGAGGTGGTACATAGATTCCACCGTACTTCTTTGCACATGTGAGACCAAACATGTGGTCATCCTCATTGATTGTTCCACCAACTGCACAAAGGCTGTTGTGACAGTTTGTAAGTACATACGGGATAGGGAATTTCTCAAGTCCTGAAGCTCGTGCTGTCTGGATGATACCTACAAATGTGATATCATGCGATGTAAGCTTATCAAACTTAATCTGAAGCTTGTCCATATTGCCGGATGTATTGTGCTCCTTTAAAATACCGTAAGCAATTGTCTCCTGCTTAGCTGTCTGTTTATCGATGTCCATGCCGGTCTTGCTTTTGACAGCTGCATGAGCCTCTGGTCCATCAATTATTACTTCCTTACCGTTTAAAAGGTAAGCACCATTTTCATATAATTTCACTTATTCTACCTCCGTATGTATATTTCAAAATTCTATTATTTACTATTATATAATATTATAGGTAATTGTGGCAATAAATAAATCACCATCTACCTTAATTTCGAATTTTCCTCCCATCAAATGGGTCAGATTCTTTGCAATCGAAAGTCCAAGTCCACTTCCTTCAGTGGTTCTCGATCTCTCTCCCCTCACAAAACGCTCAGTCAGATCTACATTTCCGTCGCTTACTATGTCAAGCTCGTTCTTTGACACATTCTTTATTGTAAAAACTGCCTTTTTATCTGCCTTTTCAAGCTCTACATATACTCTGGTATTTTCCAGTGCATATTTTGCGGCATTAGTATACAGATTTTCAATAGAACGGTAAAGCTGACGCCCATCCGCATAGATAAATATCTGTTCTGATGGAATTTTTGTAACTATTGTCAGATTTCTCGACTCAAAGCGCTCATTGAATTCACCTCCGGTCTGGTATAAAAGCTCAACCAGATCAAGCTTTTGCATATTGAGCTTCACATTTCCCGAGGTAATCTTTGATGTCTCTACCAAATCCTCTGTAAGCTGCTTTAAGCGCTGTGACTTTTCCTCCAGCACATGTATATAGTATTTGGCATTTTCATTTTCCAGATTTTCCCTCTTAAGCAGGTCAACATAGTTGACTATTGAAGTCAGAGGTGTCTTTATATCATGTGATACGTTTGTTATTAAATCAGCCTTTAATTTTTCATTCTTAAGACTTTCATTCACCGAGCTCATAAGACCCTGGCGTATATGGTTGACAGCCTCCGCCACCTTTTTCTGCTGCCCATGAAACTCATTGACATTGAGTGTAGTGTCAAGCGCTCCTTCCGAGATAGCTTCAAGTGCCTCCTGTATGCGCATTATCTCTTTGGTTTTTTGTGTGTGGATATCCTTTTTCTCAATAACTCTTTTCAAAAGCTCATAGCCCTTGTACATCAGGCTGTGTGTGTAAAGTATATTGCCTTTTATCTTCCTTACAATGCTCTGGTATAAAATAATAAAAGCCAGATCAAACAAAAAAGTAAATGTGCCGGCCGTCATAATGAGTGATGCATAGTCAAAATGCTGGTTTTTTACGCCTGAAATCACTTTTCCCATAAATACCATGAGCAGTGTAAATATCACTAGCATCACATCAGAGTATACCTTGTCAATCGGTAAATAGTATATTGTGTAATCATCCTCTGATTTTCTGCCTGCCACGTTTGCCATATATGCCAGGCTCACAAAGCTGCCTACCAGGCCCGCAAGCGATATTAGTGTATATATATCAATATTTTCATGCGCATCGTGCCTGAATGCATAGCCTGTGGCAAACACTCCTGTCACCATAAGTATCATGCATAGCTGATGTAAAACTATGACCGCCGCTTTTTTTCCTATTGTATACTGCTTCATTTGTTGTCCTCTATCTTATAGCCTACTCCCCAGACCACCTTCAGATAGCGTGGCTCCTTAGGATTTATCTCTATTTTTTCCCTGATATGTCTGATGTGCACAGCAACTGTATTGTCGGCTCCTATCGCCTCCTCGTTCCATATGCTCTCATATATTTCGTTTATTGAGTAGACCTTTCCCTTGTTTTTAAGTAGTAAAAGCAGGATATTGTACTCAATCGGTGTGAGCTTTACCTCCTCGCCATCCACAGTCACCTTTTTTAAATCATCATTTACCAAAAGGCCTCCGGCTTCATAAACCTTGTCTCCGGCTGCATCATTACTTGACAGAGTGGTATATCTGCGAAGCTGTGACTTTACCCTTGCCACAAGCTCAAGCGGATTAAAAGGCTTTGTAACATAATCATCAGCCCCCACATTGAGGCCTAAAATCTTGTCAGCATCCTCTGTCTTTGCCGAGAGAATAATTATCGGCACCCTGCTTTCCTTTCGTATCTGCAGAGTAGCTCTTATTCCGTCGAGCTTTGGCATCATGACATCTATTATCATGAGGTCTATTTTTTTATTCTTCATAATTTCAACCGCCTGTATGCCGTCGTAAGCCTTCTCCACGTCGTAGCCCTCCTGCATCAGGTAAATCTCAATTGCCTCAACTATTTCCTTGTCGTCATCACAAACTAATATTGTCATATTATCCTCCTTCTATGAATTTTGAACAGAAACCTTCTCCTGCCGTTAGTCAGCTATATTTTATCAGATTATCCACTTTGTTTTTCTTAAAATCTGCTTAATATTACCTACTTTAAATATAAGCCAAAAAGCAGCCGTTCTGTTTTGAACTGCTGCTTTATATTACATAGGTGTGTTTCATTTCCCTTTATTTCCGGTGATACTCTGCCACATTCTGTGGATACCGTCTGTGAGCTCCTTCCCCTCCTTTGTGTTGATAGCAGGTTGATTGCCGGCTTTTCTGCTTATTGCCTTATAATCCTCATCAACAGACGATTTTGAGCCGGCAGCCTTGGCTTCATCCTTATCATTGCTATAATTTGAGCCGGCATCAGGTGTATCGTCTGCAAGCTTCACTTCACCCACTACACCATCTCCCAGGTCCTCGCCCTCAGCAAGTCCCAGTTTTCTGATATAATCCATATTTACCTTGATTTCAGTCTGTCTGTTTGCATAGATAGACTTCTCTTCATTGTCAATAGTACTCTCCTCTACAGGCTTACCTGCATTTTTCTGACGTTCTATCTCCTTATTTCTGTCATCGATAATCTTAAGATACTTCTCCGTATCGGACAAATCCTGAAGCTGTCCCTTGAGCTCATACTGGTTAGTTTTAACTATCTTCTCCTGCTCTGCAATCCTATCCTTCATATTCTTGCACAGCTTTTCAAGTGACTCGTTGGTATCATTGATAATATCACGCACTCTTGAAAGCGCCTCATCCGTATAGATAACCGATGCTGCATACACATCCTCAGCCTTTCTGCTTGCATCCCAGACTATCTGATCCCCCTTCTTTCTGAACTCTCTCTCTGCGTGATTGCGACTCTGCTCAGTAAGCTCATACTCATCCTGCATTGCATATATACACTTATTCAGCTCAGCAAGTAAATCTATCATTTGCTGCTTGTTTATGATCACCCTGCTCGGCTCCGGCTTATATGGCTCCGCCTTTGAAAGCATGATATGAATTTCTCTTAGTACCTTTTCTGTTTTATCGTTCGCATTCATTTTCTATTTCCTCGGATTTAAATTAACATTATAACTATTCAGGGTGGTTATGAATACTCACCACTTACCCATATTTTATATGAAAATCCGCTTCTCGTAAATAGCCAAATGAATAATAGTAGTTACTATAATTAAATCAATCCCGCTGCCGCATTTCTCAGTTCATCTGCCGCATGCTTTATCTCGGCAGCCTGCTCTTCGCTCACATTTCCGGGCTTTGTCCTTGAAATAAGCTTCTTCACATATGAAAGTGACGATTTCACACTCTTTTTCTGTGCGCTGTCCATAGCCTTTCTTTTTTCCTTGTCAGCCATGACATTTTCCACCTGTCGCACAAGCGTATCAGCCTCACTTCTTGCATCAATATAAGCCTTTCTCTGTCCGTCTGTTGCCTCATACTCCTGTGCCTCGCGGATTGCCTGCTCAATCTCAGAATCAGACAAATTTGAGCTTGCGGTAATCGTAATCTCCTGATGCTTTCCTGTGCCCAGGTCCTTTGCAGAAACCTGCACAATGCCGTTTGCATCTATATCAAACGTCACCTCTATCTGCGGCACACCTGCCGGAGCCGGCTTGATGCCCTTTAGCCTGAAGTTTCCAATCAGCTTATTGTCCCTTGCAAACTGCCTCTCACCCTGCAGTACCTTTATATCCACAGAGGTCTGGAAGCTTCCTGCAGTTGTAAAAATCTGGCTGTATCTCGTAGGAATAGTCGTATTTCTGTCAATAATTTTGGTTGAGACACCACCAACTGTCTCAATTCCGAGTGAAAGCGGTGTGACATCCATCAGTATAATCTCTGCCGCACTGCTGCCTGCGACAATTGCTCCACCAAGCTTGCCACCCTGTACTGCTGCACCGAGTGCCACGCACTCGTCAGGATTCAGGTTGTGTGAAGGCTCTTTTCCTGTAATTCTTCTGACCTCATCAACCACAGCCGGCACACGTGTCGAGCCTCCTACCAACAGCACCATTCCAAGCTCTGCTGCACAAATCCCCGCATCTGAAAGTGCCTGATTTACCGGAATGGCAGTTCTCTCCACCAGATCCTTTGTTATCTCATTAAACTCAGCCCTTGTGAGGTTCATCTCCATGTGAACCGGCTGTCCCTTTACAGTGGTGATAAACGGCAGGTTGATAGTGGTTGAGGATGAGGATGAAAGCACCTTTTTTGCCTTCTCAGCCTCCTCCCTGACACGCTGCATAGCAGTATTATCCTTTCTCAGATCCACATTCTGCTGTCTGTAAAACTCTGTGACAAGATAATTCGTGATTCTCTCATCAAAATCATCTCCACCCAGATGATTATCACCGGCTGTGGCAAGCACCTCTATCAGATTGTCCCCGATTTCGATAACAGACACATCGAAGGTTCCTCCTCCGAGATCGTAGACAAGAATTTTCTGCTGCTGTCCATGGTCCAGTCCGTATGCGAGTGCCGCAGAGGTTGGCTCATTTATGATTCGAAGCACATTAAGCCCAGCAATTCTTCCTGCGTCCTTAGTTGCCTGCCTCTGCGCATCCGAAAAATATGCAGGAACTGTAATTACGGCGTCTGTCACTGCCTCACCAATATAGTCCTCTGCATCCTTTTTCAGCTTTCTGAGAATCATAGAAGAAATCTCAGGGGCCGAATACAGCTTTCCATCCACCTTTGCCCTGAAATCGCTTCCCATCTGTCTCTTTATTGAGAAAAATGTCCTATCCACATTGACTGCTGCCTGCCTCTTTGCAGCCTCGCCCACCAGTCGCTCTCCATTCTTTGTAAAAGCCACTACAGACGGAGTGGTTCTCTGACCCTCGCTGTTAGTTATAACTACCGGCTGATTATTCTCCAATACTGCCACACAGCTGTTTGTTGTTCCTAAATCTATACCTATAACCTTACCCATGATTTTCCTCACTGTTTTTTATATTTAAGTCTCATAAATAATTGCTTTTTATGACTTACTATTTCATCCTAATACTACTTTAAGCTTCGAAAATTCACTCGTCAAGGCATGAGGCTGTTATTTCAGAGAATGTTTATACTTTTAATTTTTAATACACAACATAACAACAAAGGCACCGCCGAAGCAGTGCCTTTGTTGATTAGTTTATAGGTTGGATTAAATGATAATTGAGGATTGCTTATTCACTTACTTTCTTTTTGAGTAATCCGAGTAATCCACATGCAATGAAAGATCCGATTACCAATGCTACCAGATACATTAACGGATTTCCGATTGTAGGAACTACAAAGATTCCTCCGTGAGGTGCCATGAGTGTACATCCAAATGCCATTGAAAGTCCACCTGCCACTGCTGAACCGACTACACATGCCGGAAGGACATGAAGCGGATCAGATGCTGCGAATGGGATTGCACCCTCTGTGATAAATGATAATCCCATGATAAAGTTTGTAGGTCCTGCCTTTCTCTCCTCTGCTGTGAACTTGTTCTTGAAGAAGATTGTTGCAAGAGCGATTGCGATTGGTGGAACCATACCGCCAATCATAACTGCTGCCATAATATTGTAGTTTCCGGCAGCGATTGAAGCTGTACCAAATACATAAGCGGCTTTGTTTACAGGGCCACCCATATCTACCGACATCATTCCTCCGAGAAGTATTCCGAGTACTACTGCGCTTGCACCGTTAAGTCCATTAAGACCATTGTTTATAGCTGTATTTAAAGCTCCGATTGGAGGCTCAACTACAAACTGCATTATAACGCCTACCAGGAATATACCAAGCAGTGGATAAAGCAGAACCGGCTTCATACCATCAAGACTCTCCGGAAGTTTAGAAAATACCTTCTTTAGGAGGAGCACAATATATCCTGCTACGAAACCTGCTACAAGTGCTCCAAGGAAGCCTGATGTACCGTTTGCTGCGATTGAACCGCCTACAAAACCAACTGCAAGACCCGGACGGTCAGCAATACTCATAGCTATAAAGCCTGCAAGGATTGGAAGCATAAATCCAAATGCTGTTCCACCGATTCCCTTAAACAGTGCTGCGGCCTGTGTAATAGTACCGAAATTTGCTCTCTGGTCAGCCGGCAGTGAATTAAGGTCAACACTGAATCCATCTATAAGGAATGCGATTGCGATAAGGATACCACCACCAACTACGAATGGAAGCATATGTGAAACACCATTCATCAGATGCTTATAAATCTGATGTCCAATGCTCTCCTTTCCACTAACTGATGAATGTGAAGCCTCCTTTTTACCTGATGCCTTAAATACAGGAGCATCACCGGAAGCAATTCTCTTTATAAGCTCTTCTGCCTTATTGATTCCGTCAGAAACCTGACACTCAATAACCTTCTTTCCGTCAAAGCGGTCTGTAGGTACATTTGTATCACAGGCAACTATAACTCCTGCAGCCTTTGCGATTTCATCATCTGTGAGCACATTTTTGGCTCCGCCTGAGCCTCTTGTCTCAACCTTTACCTGATATCCAAGCTCCTTGGCTTTTTTCTCGATAGCCTCAGCAGCCATATAAGTATGGGCAATTCCTGTAGGACAGGCTGTAACTGCAACGATAAATACATCGTCCTTCTTCACCTCAACAGGCTCTTTCGCCTTTGCCTCCTTGGCAGCCTCTTTCTCATCCTTTGCCTTTTCAGCGCTATCGATGATATTTAAAAACTCATCAACTGAACCGGCATTGATAAGAGAATTTGTAAACTGCTCGTCCATCAGCATAACAGAGAGCTTGCTGAGCACCTGAAGATGCACATTATCCTCTGTGTTTGGTGCAGCTATAAGGAAAATAATCTTTGCAGGTGTACCATCGAGTGATTCAAATTCAACCCCATCCTTTACAACCATTGCCGCAAGACCTGCTTTAGTAACAGCATCAGACTTACAATGAGGAATGGCTATACCCATTCCAATTCCTGTTGTTCCTTCCTCTTCTCTTGCAAAAACACCTTTGCGATACTTTTCCACATCGGCAATTTTGCCACTTTTTGCCATCAAATCAATACACTGATTCAATGCTTCGGTTTTTCCGGCAGGCGTACCATTCAAATTGATACTCTCAGCTGCCAATAAATCCCTGATTGTCATACATCATTCCTCCTAATAGAATATATTAATTATTTATATCAACCTTTTTGATACCGTTTGTTTAATTGGAAGCACTGTCCCATTTATCAATAAGTGCTTCAACCTCAGGCTTTGTAGCAAGCTCCTCAGAAAATGCACTTGCACTTCCTGTACATACTCCATAAATAAATGCCTGCTTATAATCATTTGATTTGAGGTATCCGTAAACAAATCCGGCTACCATCGAATCACCTGCACCTACAGAGTTTTTAAGCTTTCCTTTAGGAGCCTGTGCCTTAAACTCCTGTCCATCCTCGGTCACAAGCACTGCTCCGTCACCTGCCATAGAAACAAGCACGTTTCTTGCACCCTGCTCCTGAAGCTTCTTTGCATACTTTATCACATCGTCCTTGTCTGTAATCTCAACCCCAAATATCTCACCGAGCTCATGATTGTTTGGCTTGATGAGGAATGGCTTATACGCAAGCACATTTGTGAGCAGATTTCTTGTCGCATCAACCACAATATTTATTCCGCGGCCCTCAAGATGCTTCATGATATCCATATACATTGATGAAGGCATCACATCAGGAATACTTCCTGCGAGCACAAGCACATCAGACTCCTTTAAGCAGTCAAGCTTCTCATAAAGCTTTTTAATGTTGTCCTCAGTGATTACCGGTCCCTGACCATTAATTTCAGATTCCTCATTTGAGCGAAGCTTCACGTTGATACGTGAAATACCATCCTCCACCTCTATAAAATCAGTATTAACTCCTTTTTCTCCTAAAAGTCTTTTAATTTCATTTCCTGTAAAACCCGCTGTAAAACCAAGTGAAGTATTGCTCATTCCAAGATTCTTAAGAACCATGGAAACATTGATGCCCTTACCACCTGCAAAAATCTTCTCTCCAGTCGTTCTATTGACTACCCCTGTCTTAAAATCTGTTACATCAACTATATAATCTAATGATGGATTAAAAGTAACTGTGTAAATCATTTCAGACCTCCTTAATATTTTGGTATTTCTTATATTCATTATTGTTCAATGTATTTGTAATAATCACAGCATCTTCAAAATCAGCAAACTTGATACTTGATACCTGTGAAAACTTACTGTCATCCGCAAGAATGTATTTCTCCTTGCTATTCTCCATGGATTTCTTTTTAACCATGGCCTCCTTTATCTCAGGAGTCGTAAATCCATTCTTCACCGTAATTCCGTTTGCACCCCAGAAACCCTTCGTAAAATTGTATTTATCAAGCGTCACAACCGCTTCGTCTCCTACAATAGCCTCCGTAGTGGACTTAAACTCGCCACCCAGAATATATACTGTATATCCCTTATCAGAAATTCTCTTTGCATTAGTCAGAGAATTTGTAACAAAAACCACATTTTTAGCAGTAATGTAATCAATCATAACCGCTGTTGTAGTACCGGCATCTATATAAACAAAATCATTATCCACAATAAGCGATGCCGCATATCTGGCAATCTGTTCCTTTTCGCTGCGATTCTGCTTAAGCCTGTTGATAACCTTCTCATCCTGAGTGTGGATATTGGTGTTATTTGCAATCGCACCACCGTGTACCTTGGTGAGATACCCCTTCTTATCCATTGCAACCAGATCACGCCTGATTGTCGACTCAGAAATTTCAAGCTCATCCATAAGCTGCTGTACAGTCACACTTCCCATCGAATCTAATATATCAAGTATTTTTTTACATCTATCCTCCGCCAGCATATAATCCCTCCGTTTATCAAACTATTCAAAGACTATTATTAAAGCTTTCATGTCCAACTAATTTTTTTATTACTGTATTAAACATTTCAACATTCATTTAACTTGTAGTATAATTATATTTTCATAATCCGTCATTGTCAATCATAATCCGTCATTTATATTCACAAATAATCACACTAAAAATTGTTAAAAATTTATAAAGTAAGTTTTAAAATTGTGCAATATATGCAAATGCAACATTCATTTTTGTGCAGAATATACTATATATATCATTAATACTTGCCTAATTACTATTTTTAGAATCTTTTCTATTACTAATTTATAATTAACATTAATAGTTCAAATTGACTAATTTTGATTTGATCACTATCCTATATTGACTGATTTTGACTGTTTTTAATCTAAATATATTGTAATTGAAAATTCATCATGCTAGAATATGTTCGTCCTGGTACATATTTTGTTATTTAAGTCCCTTTTCGGAATTGTGTTCCCACTCCCAATCAATGAATAAATATAAATTACATGAATAGCATGAACACAAACATAGACCAACAGCTCTATAAGAAATACAATCTCACAGAAGAAGAAATTGCGTATATAGAAAAGACAATCACCCCAATGCAAACCAATGCAATAATGAAAATAATCTACCAAAACCATTTGTCATATGGTAAAATAAAGAAAAACCAATTATGAAGCCTAAGGGAGGGTTGAACATGAAAATTTTGAAAAGTATTCTTAATTATATTCCATTAACTACGTTTATCATATTTGTGGTTACTGATGGAATTATTTCTTTAACATCGGCATTAATTTTTGTTGTTTCCACGATTGGTCTGCTGATTAATTGGAAAAGAAAAAAACCAGCGATGAAGAATTAAGAAAATTCCAATTTATCACGTATAAAAATGAGTTTATATACAGTAGGAACACTTTTCCGAAAAGGGAGTTATTTAATTACATTATATAAGGGTCAAAAGGTATCATTGTAATGAAAAAGGACTATATCATAAACTGATATAGTCCTTTTAAGAGAGGTGACAGCCGGATTTGAACCGGCGATGACGGTGTTGCAGACCGGGGCCTTACCACTTGGCTATGTCACCATATATTATACTAAAAAACTCCCCGAGTAGGGCTCGAACCTACAACAACTCGGTTAACAGCCGAGTG
>ERZ773168.200-NODE-200-length-61117-cov-18.029151_pt1 | contig 61117 bp, 64 predicted proteins | sample MGYA00511261_ERZ773168 | MGnify/ENA primary metagenome ERZ773168 (study PRJEB29015, sample SAMEA2737855) | human gut metagenome | biome: human gut; feature: human-associated habitat; material: faeces | place: China | collected 2012 ... | reverse complement strand
AAGGGTTCGGCTGTTCGCCGATTAAAGTGGTACGCGAGCTGGGTTCAGAACGTCGCGAGACAGTTCGGTCCCTATCTGTCGTGGGCGCAGGATATTTGAGGAGCTCTGTCCTTAGTACGAGAGGACCGGGATGGACGTACCTCTGGTGCACCAGTTGTCATGCCAATGGCACGGCTGGGCAGCTACGTACGGAACGGATAAACGCTGAAAGCATCTAAGCGTGAAGCCGACTCCAAGATTAGATATCCCATTGCATAAGCAAGTAAGACCCCTTGAGGACTACGAGGTTGATAGGCTGCGTGTGTAAGTGTCGTGAGGCATTTAGCTTGGCAGTACTAATAGGTCGAGGGCTTGACCACAAGAGTCTTTTGGTCAGCTTATTAAAGTATTTACAATATTACTTCTCAATGGTTTGCTTAACCTTTATTCAGTTTTCAGGGCGCTATTAAGCGACTGTGAAATGCACCATTAGCTCAGTTGGTAGAGCACCTGACTCTTAATCAGGGTGTCCCGGGTTCGAGCCCCTGATGGTGCACCAAGACGGTAACAGGGGCTAATGAAAAGCAAGACCATTAGCCTTTGTTACAAACAGATGGCTCGTTGGTCAAGCGGTTAAGACTCCGGCCTCTCACGCCGGCAACGCGGGTTCGATTCCCGCACGAGTCACCATAAAGATGGTATAAACTTCTCAGAGATGGGAAGAATAAATACAAAAGAATAGTTGGTGTTGATGACGCTGAGGGTCCACCTGTTCCCATACCGAACACAGAAGTTAAGCTCAGTGGTGCCGAAAATACTTGGCTGGTGACGGCCTGGAAAAATAGGGAGATGCCAACACAAGCAAATCACCCAGCAGGGTGTTTTGTCTTATATTACTCCATAGCTCAGTCGGTAGTGCGAGTGTACAGAAATGTACCGGAAACTATTGATTAGTTTGAGGAAACAACCAAAAATGTTGTTTAAGTCCACTACCGGAGACTTAAGTAACAAAAAAAGATTGTTCTTTGTACAGTCTTGACAAAAATCTTTGGTAAATTCCAAAGAAAATTGTATAATCCTCCATAGCTCAGTCGGTAGAGCGCATGACTGTTAATCATGATGTCACTGGTTCGAGCCCAGTTGGGGGAGCCAAAAGAGGCTCATAGTTTTTCTATGAGCCTCAATTACTTATATACAAAATTTATTTCCGGTAGAAGTGATAATTGTTTTATCGGAAAGGAAAAGATATGGAGTTCGAAAATATGACAGACAAACAATTTGATGTTCTTATGAACTCAATTATCCAAATAGTGAAGGATTCTGAAACTAAAGATGAAGCTGTTGAAAAGCTACAAAATTTAGTTAAAGGTAAAGAAAACTGATTACTTTCGCTAATCTGCTTAATTTAATATTATCAAATATATGAGTCAATCATTATATTTCTTATTTTAGAGATATAGTAATTGGCTCTTTTTTATTTGGCAATCGTTTTAATTTTTTGATTAGAATGGTTGCCTTTTTTTATTTGCAAAAAATTTGAAAGGAATGATTGATATGTATTTTACCGACACACCCGAACTCAGGAAGTTTGAAAGAGAGATGCGTCAGAAACCTAATTTTGACAGGCGAAATGATGATTGTGATGAAAATGAAATCTCACATTTCTCTGACAACAAAAATGTCAATACAAACAGAAAAAAAGACGGAGATTGATTTTATGACAATAAAAATCAGGAGTCCTACTAAAGCTATTACTTAAATCAAAACTAAAAAAATAGGAGATGTATAACTTGAACGAATATGAAAGACAGCGCAAAATGGCTGAAAGTACAAAGAAATTGTATCCGCCGGGTACAAGAATTGAGCTTATCTCTATGAATGACCCTTATGCACCTGTGACCTCAGGCACAAGAGGAACGGTTAAATTTGTTGATTCGTTGGGTACGATATTTCCTGAGTGGGACAATGGTCGAACACTCGGTGTAGTTCCCGGAGAGGACTCATTCAGAAAGCTCACACAGGAAGAAATCGAAACGGAAAACCAATCCGAATCACAAGTTGATGATGAAGTTCCTTATGAGGATAACGGAATGACAATGGGAATGTGAGGTGTTTTTAATCTATAAATCTTCGGTGAGCTGAAGATTTATGACCATCAGATATTTTGATATGTTTGCAGGTATTGGCGGTTTCCGTTCCGGACTTGAAGCCATAGGCGGCTTTGAGTGCGTCGGATACTGTGAAATCGATAAGTATGCAAAGCAGGCATATGAAGCAATGTACGATACAGGAGGTGAACTTTACTTTGATGACGCAAGAAAAATTGTACCCGAACAGTTACCCGATTTCGACCTTTTGGTCGGAGGATTCCCCTGTCAGTCCTTCTCAATCGCGGGAGCAAGAAAAGGATTTGACGATACAAGAGGAACGTTGTTTTTTGAAATTGCAAGAATTGCTGCCGTTAAAAAACCTAAGTATATCTTCCTCGAAAATGTTCCCGGTCTGCTTAACCACGACTCAGGCAAAACATTTGAAACAATCATCCATACATTGGATGAATTGGGGTATGATGTATGTTGGCAGGTACTTAACAGCAAAAATTTCGGAGTACCGCAATCACGAAATCGAGTGTACATTATCGGATATCATCGAGGACAATGTGCCGGCGAAGTACTATCTTTCACGCAAACAAGCGGAAAAGCTCTTATACAAAGAAAAGCCAACGCAAGGTGAGCGGATCTACTCATCTAAAGGACTAAGCTGTACACTGACAAGCGGTTCGGGCGGATTCGGCGGTCATTCGGGGCTTTATCTTATTGAGGATTTCGGCTTGCCGATAAAATCTAAGACCAAAGACGGTTATCAGATTGCATATCCCGGCGACAGCATTGATACTGCCTTTTTAGGACAAAATTCAAGGCGTGGCAGAGTCGGCAGTCAGGTAGCACATACTCTGACAACTTCCGCAACGCAGGCATATTATTTCATAGACCTGAACCCCGATCCGAAACTGACAGAAATTGCAAGATGCATAACCGCAAGGCACGACTCGGGAATCAGTAACCGAAAAGCTGAACATTCGGGAATGTTTGTAGAAAATTCAGATGTTCTCGATAACAATGAAAAATTCGCAGTTGCTTTTGTTGATCCAAACGGAGAAGTCCATATCGGCAGAATAAGAAAGCTTACTCCGAGGGAGTGCTGGAGATTACAGGGCTTCACGAACGATCAGTTCAACAAGGCGAAAGCAACAGGACTATCCGACAGCAGGCTATACAAGATGTCTGGAAGTGCTGTGACAGTAAATGTAATCTCTGAAATCGGTAAGATTATTAAGAAGGTAAACGATAAAAATTAAATAACAACAACTAATATCAATCGTTCCTAACGACTGATATTGGTTTTTATATATAAGCCGTTGGTTGAGTTAAAAACTTAATAAACGGCTTTTGTCGTTTCAGGGGCGATTGATATTCAGAGAGGAGTGAAAAGTAATCAAAACCCCTGTAAGTTGGATGGGTAACAAAACCTCCATCCTTCATATTTTGTACGCCCTGTTTCCTCTGAATTACGAAAGGTATATTGAACCCTTCGGAGGTTCGGGAGCGGTACTTTTAGGCAAGAAAAAGCCTGATAAATTCGAGGTTTACAACGATTTCAATCATAATCTTGTAAACCTTTTTCGCTGTATGCGTGACAGACCTATGGCGTTCATAAAAGAACTTGGATTTTATCCGCTTAATTCAAGGGATGATTTCAATGTCATAAAGAACTTTTTTAAACAGGAAAAGTTTGACGATAAGTACCTTGATGAGGAATTGGAACTGACGAAGATTATTCTTCCCGACTTGAAAGCAGAAGAAATCATTGAATTGTATATAAAAATGAAACAGGACTACGACTTGCGCAGAGCAGTAATGTTTCTTAAACTTCTGCGATACAGTTATTCAAGCGGCGGCAAATCCTTTGCCTGTCAGCCGTTTTCGGTTGTGAGTCTTTTCAAACTGATAGAGCAAGTCGGCAAAAGACTTGAAAATGCGGTGATTGAAAATCAGGATTTTGAAGTCCTGATAAAGCATTATGACCGAGAAAATGCTTTTTTCTACTGTGATCCGCCGTACTTTTCAAGCGAGTATGTGTATCAATGCGGATTTACTTGGGACGACCATTTAAGGCTTAAAAACGCACTTGCAAAAGCAAAAGGCAAATGGCTTGTATCATATAACGATTGTGAGGAAATCCGCAATTTATATGACGGTTACTCATTCTTTGATTTTACAAGGTTACACAATATGAAACAGCGAATCAATGCAGGCGAACAATTCCCCAAACTGCTAATCGGCAACTACGATATGTATGAAAGGCAGAGAAACAAGCCGTTACAGTTGAGCCTGCTTGACTTGACAACCGAACAACAAATTGATTTAGAACAAATTTTGAAGGAGTGTATTATTAACCATGGAAAATAGAATTTATGTAAGCATACCGCTTGACGCACTTATTGTATCAGGAATCACATCCGACTGTGCTGTGCAGATTTCAGCTGTGGACGGAGCAATTCTGATTGAGAGATGCGATGATGATTGCGAAGAATGTTGCTGTGACTGTATCTGCGATGAGTGCAGAGCAGAGCTTGCGGAAAGCGAGGACGAGTAGTGCTTAAAATTTACAGAGTTCTCGGTAAAAAAGGAAGAATTACAATCCCCTATGAAATCCGCCAACGAATCGGATTCAGATACAACGATGTTTTATCTTTCACACAGCAGGATGACGGTTCGGTACTTGTCAGGAAAGAAAAAATCTGCGACAACTGCAAATACCTTGAAGAAGATTTTGAGGAAAATTTCACACTTGAAGATTTCATTGACAGCCTGTCCGAGGAAGAACAGAGAGATGCACTTATTCACCTTTCTCTGCTGTTGGCAGAAAAACAGAAACACTAAATCGGAGGTAAATTTATAATGGAACAAAATACTAATTTCAAAGAAAACAACAATCAGAAAAGGAAACTGCCGTATATCAAGGTAAGGATTGATAAGCTCGTTGATGTAGATGATTGCAACACTAAGGCGTTTGCAAGCGTTACTGTCGGCGGTGCTGTGGCTATTCACGGAATCAGAGTGATGAATTCAAGAAAAGGACTGTTTGTTGCAATGCCTGCAAGTAACTATGTTGACGAAAACGGTGAAACAAAATTCAGCGAGATTGCTCACCCGATTTCAAAGGTGTCAAGAGATATGCTAAACAGCAAGGTTATGGAAGCGTATCATCAGGCACTTGATGAACAGCAGAGTGAAGAAGAAATCGAGGATATGTCGGAAAATGAATCGGAATGCTTTACGCAGAGTATGTGATTTTGCCTTGACTTTTACTCTAGAATTATGTATAATATCTTTCAATTTGAATGGTAATTTCGGGGAGATAAATAAAATGAAAGTTTTAGTAATGAATTGTAGTCCAGTAAGAAATGGCGCAACTGCTGAAATAGTAAATATTGTTTCAGATTGTTTGAAAGAAAAATATGATGTCAGAAGTATTTGTATTGATGATTTTGATATAAGTTTTTGTAAAGGGTGTAGAAATTGTCATAATACAGCTAAATGTATTCAAGATGATGATGTAGTCAAAATAATTCAACAGTATGAATGGGCAGATATTATTATATCAGTGTCTCCTTCATATTGGGCTGACATTCCGGGACAATTTAAGGCTTTTATTGATAGGTGCACACCTTGGTGTAACACTCATGACCCTCATGCTACCATAAGTAGCGGAAAGAAAGGATATTCAATAGCTTTAAGAACTGGTCCAAGTATGAGAGAATGTAGCCGAGTTATTGAAAGCATCGAACACTTCTATGGACATTTGGAGATTGAGTGTTGCGATAGTTTAGGCTTGTGTTCAGTAGAGTATAAGGAGGCAGTGGAACAAAGAAAGAATGAAATTATAAAGTTTTGCGATAAAATTTAAGAATATGCTCTGGACATTTGAATTTCTTTGGATATACTTGTTGCTTGAAAGGACGGCGATAGTATGAAAAAGAAAATCGCAATAATGTTGACATTGATTTTAGCAGCAGGAACATTCACAGCTTGTACAGCAGAAGAAAAATTAAATAACGATATTCAGACATCCGTAGTTTCAAAGGCTGCGGATGTTTCTGTATCTACGGAAACTTTTGTAACGGCAACAACTGAAATAACAATCCCCGAAAAAGCCACAGTTTCAAAAGAAACAGAGCCTTCGGGACAGAATGCCAAAACCGAAGAAAAAGCCGACAGTGGACAAAATTCGGCGGTTGTTTCGGCAACGGCTCCGATTCAAAAAACACAATCCGAGGTTCAAAACAACAGCAAGAATACAGTGAAAGGTAATCAGCAAAAATTGGATTCGACTGCGAAAAAGAAAACCGAAACTCCTACTCAAAAGCCTGCTGAAAAGCCAACGCAAAAGCCTGTGCAGAAACCTACGCAAAAACCTACGCAAAAACCTACGCAACCGCCTACTAAAGCAAAAACGGTTGATGTTCAGTATGCGGTGAGTGCCTGCATAGCCTACGGTCAGCAGCTTGGAATGAAATACGACTCATCACTGAATACAGGCAACGCAAGTTGGTTTTCGCCAACAAACGCATCATACTATGACAGCACTTCGGAACTTACGGCAGATTTCTATGGTGATGTTGAATATGCAGCCTACTACTACCAAAGCAGTGGTATTGCTCCAAGCGACTTATCATTCAATGTTATCGCAGAAAACAACAAAATATATGTAGTTTTCTGCTAAATAAAGTATAGACAGCACTCTTAATCGGGTGCTGTTATTTTTTGAAAGGATTGATCTTAATGAAAATAAACCAAATAACTCTAACAGATCTCCGCCGTATGAACGGCAAGGAAGGACTCATCTTGCAGGGAGGCGGTGGTGAAACACAGGAATGGGTGGACGGTATCAATAAAATGCTCACGGACAAAGGAATACTTCTTGACGATACAAAGTTTGAGAATGTTTCTGTGTTCAAGAGTGACGGCGTAACCTGTATTCTCTATCCCTTTGAAGATGTCCACCTTGACATAGGCAAGCTGGCAATGTGGCGATTGCAGTCATATACAGCCTTTGCAGGAATGTGGCTGTCCGACTATGTGGATAACAGGCTCGGCGGTTTTGAACCTGAGCAGAACAATGAAGAAAAGCTCAAACCTGACTGTGCCTTAATAGGGACTGACGGCAATGTGTTTTCCATACTTGGTATGGCAAGCCGTACACTAAAACAGAACGGTATGGCTGACGAGGCAAAAGAAATGTGCAGTCGTGTTACGAGTTCAGGCAGTTACTGTGAAGCACTGAACATTATCGGCGAGTATGTAAATATCACAGACGGCAGTGAGCAGTCTGATGATATAGATGAAGATTATGGTGAAGGGCAGGCGATGAAATTATGATTTAAGTAAGCAAAAACAGAATATTTTATCAGCAGGCAGAGTCAACCGACTTTGCCTTATTTTTTGAAAAGAGGTATTTTTTATGAACAAATTAATGTCAAACAAAAAATTCACAAGAATAACGGCACTTTTGCTTGCGGTTGCCGTAATATTCGGAACAATGTTCGCACTCCCCGTAAGTGCGGCAAGCGGTGATAAGGTGACAATCACCTTCGATTACTGTTATGACAGCGCAGGCAACATAATCAAATTTCAGCAGACAACAGTTAGTGATGGCTATATGGTCGGTGTTCCCGGCGAAGAGCTTTGCAAGATTTTTGCAGATGGAAAGGAAGCCTACTGCATTGAACCCGGTCATACACTCTACTCAGGAAATACGCTGACTGAGGACGGTTCAACAGTATGGAAGAAATTAGGTTCTGCAAAGCAGAAAGCAATCAATCTTGTATTGCTCTACGGCAAACCCAGTTCGGGAAAAAGCTTAAGCGGAACAGAGGATCAGAAATGGATAGCAACACAGCTGATTGTATGGGAATTTGTTTCTGGTTGCAGAAGTACTGCTGACGGGTACAAGTGTACGAATACAAAGTTCATTGACGGTATCTGTGCGGACGGAGCAAACCCCGGAGTTAAGTCAGTTTACAATGCTATCTCAAAAAGCCTTGCAAATTATTCAACCGTTCCAAGCTTTGCATCGGCAATCGCTTCAAAGGCTGAAACCTATGAGATGAAGTATTCAGACGGAAAGTACACTTTAACCATTACCGACAGCAACAATATTCTTTCGGATTTCAGTTTCAAGACAACAGGCGGTGTGAGTGTATCTGTATCAGGAAACAGGTTGACCTTGACTTCAACTTCGACCGTCAACGATGCAGTAACATTCAACTCTGCAAAATCAATGCCCGATGTCGGCAAAACTGTGCTTGTTCCCTATGGAGATGCTACTTTGCAGGATGTAATCACAGGCGTTGAAAATGACGCTGACCCGATAAGAGCGTATTTCAAAGTAAAAACCAATGCAGGTAATTTGAAACTTAAAAAGACTTCGGAGGACGGAGTTGTCAAAGGTATAAAATTCAAGGTAACAGGTACTGATTACAACAAAATTGCTACTACAGACGAAAATGGTACTTTCACATTAACCGACCTTGTTCCCGGAAAATACACGGTTACCGAGCATACTCCGACAGAGTATGTCGAACAAAAATCAAAGACCGTAAATGTTGAAAGTGGAAAAACGGCAACTGTATCTTTCAGTAATGTTCTTAAAAAGTGGAATCTTACTGTTAAAAAAACAGATGCTGAAACAAAGTCTGCCCAGGGTGATGCAACACTTGCAGGAGCAGTTTACGGAATCTACAATAACGGCAAGTTGGTTGACAAGTACACCACCGATAAAAACGGCAGTTTTACAACTTCAAACTATGTATGCGGAGATAAGTGGACTTTGAAAGAAATTGAGCCGAGCGAGGGTTATCTGCTTGACGAAACCGAATATCATATCGGTGCAGAGGCGAAAAAATATACACTTGAAAACAACAGCGTTTCAATTGGAGTAACCGAAGATATACTGAAAGGAAAAATTGCAATCATAAAGCACACCGATGACGGCAGTACAAAAATTGAAACACCCGAAAAAGGTGCTGAATTTCAGGTGTATCTGAAATCATCGGGAAGCTATACAAAAGCAAAAGAATCCGAAAGAGATACGCTTATATGTGACGAGTACGGCTTTGCGGAAACAAAGGATTTGCCTTACGGCACATACACTGTTCATCAGACCAAAGGCTGGAACGGTACAGAGTTCATTGCTGATTTTGATGTGTTTATTTCTGAAAATAATAAGACTTACAAGTACCTCATCAATAACGCAAGTCTTGAAAGCTATGTAAAGATAGTAAAGGTTGACAGCGAAACCGGAAAGCAGATCCCGTATGCAGGCGCAGGGTTTCAGATTTACGATCCCGATGGAAACAAGGTAACAATGAAGTACACATATCCGACTGTTAGCGAGATTGACACCTTCTACACGAACAGCGAAGGTTACCTTATCACACCCGAAACTCTGCCATACGGCAAAGGTTATTCAGTCATTGAGGTGCAGACTCCTTACGGATATATCCTCGACAGCACACCTGTATATTTTGACATTACAGCAGAAAACACAAGTGAAGAAAACGGCGTTACAATCGTAAAAACCGAGAAGAAAAACACTCCGCAGAAAGGCACAATTACCGTAGAAAAAACAGGCGAGATTTTCTCGAATGTAATGGCAATCGGAGGCGGATATACTGATGAAAACGGAAATGATATTGCACTTCCTACCATCTATCAGCCTGAATATTCTGTAAACGGTTTGGCGGGTGCGGTGTTTGAAATTTATGCTGATGAGAATATCACAACGCCTGACGGAACAGTTCGATATACAAAAGATACTCTTGTTGACGCCATTACCACAGGTGAAAAAGGCACAGCTACAAGCAAACAGCTTTACCTTGGCAAATATCGTGTTGTAGAAACCGTTGCACCGTATGGAACAGTTATCAATCCCGAACCTCATACTATTGAACTTACCTACTCAGGACAGAATGAAAAGGTGACCAACACCTCAACATCATTTACAAACGACAGGCAAAAGGCTGAAATTGACCTTACCAAAGTGCTTGAACAGAACGAGAAATTCAACATCGGCAGTAATGCTGAAATCCGCAATGTTGCATTCGGACTTTACGCTGATGAAGATTTAAAGGCTTCAAACGGCACAGTCATTTTGGAGAACGGACTGATTGAAATAGTTACTTGCGATGAAAAAGGCAAGGCAACCTTCACCACCGACCTTCCGATTGGAAGTTACTATGTTAAGGAAATCAGCACTGACAGCCACTATATTCTTTCCGATAAAAAATACCCTGTTGTGTTTGAATACGCAGGACAGAATACAGCGACTGTTCATATATCAGTTAATGACGGTGAGCCGATTGAAAATGAAATCATCTACGGCACAATCAAAGGCTTGAAGATTGACCGTGAAACAGGCGAAAATATCGCAGGCACATTATTCGGATTGTTCAGTAATAATGAAACTAAATTCACAGAAGAAACTGCAATTCTCACCGCTGAATCAAACGAGGGCGGTATTTTTGAATTTACCGATGTTCCTTATGGCGAATACATTGTCCGTGAGTTAAAGCCTGCCGAGGGTTATCTGCCTAATGAAGAAAACTATACCGTAACAATTTCTGAAAACAAGGAAATTATCGAAATCACAATTGAAAACGATAAAATACCTGAACTCGGAACAACTGCAACTATTGACGGTAAAAAGGAATTCACAGTTAACGGTGATATTACCATTGACGATGTTGTTTCCTACAAACATCTCACAGCAGGAAAAGAATACACAATCAAAGGCGTCCTTATGGATAAATCCACGGGTAAGCAATTCCTTGTTGACGGCAAAGAAGTTTGTTCCGAAGTAACATTCACACCCGAAACAGCAGACGGCGAAGTAACAGTATCCTTTACCTTTGACGGTTCTGTAATTACCAAAGAAACAGAAATCGTTGCTTTTGAAACTCTCTACCGTGAGGGAACAGAAATTGCAGTACACGCTGACATTGATGACAAGGATCAGACTGTAACTATTCATCCGCAGCCTGAACCTGAAAAACCGCAGACAGGCGACAATTCAAATATCGGTTTTTGGATTGGTTTAGGTGCAGTTGCGCTTGGCGGTCTTGTTTCTGTGGTTATCATCAAAATCAAGAAGAAAGATGAGGATGATGAATAATGCGCAGGGTGTATATCTGTTCGCCTTTGGGTGGTAATGTATCTGCAAATATTGAAAATGCAAAACGATATGCCCGATATGCGTTAGAGTGCGGTATGGCTCCGTTCATACCGCATTTTTATGCGCTGATTTTAGATGACAGCAACAAAGAAGAAAGAAACCTTGGTATGCTTGCAGGACTTTCAATGCTTTGGGTTTGTGATGAGGTTTGGGTTTTCGGAGATGAAATAACTGAGAGTATGAAAACAGAAATTCGCTTTGCAGAAAAACTGAACATCGAAGTCAGATATATATCGGAGAATGATTTAAGAAAATCGGAGGTAAAAAATGATAAAATCAAGAAGAACTAAGTTAATTAAATGGTTATCAGGCGTATCAGTAATACTGTTAATGCTCGGAATATCGGCAGTAACAGTCTTTGCCGCAGGAGATGTATCATCAGCCATTGAAAGCACATGGACATCGGCTCAAACACAGATTAAAAATGTTGTAAACAATGTTGTCTTTCCTGCGGTAGATATGATTCTTGCCATACTTTTCTTTGTTAAACTTGCTACTGCTTATCTCGATTACCGCAAGCACGGACAGTTTGAATTCACCGCGCCGGCAATTCTTTTCGGCTGTCTTGTGTTCTCTCTGACTGCACCGCTATACATCTGGACGGTACTCTAATAACAATAAAAATAAGGCTGTTGTGTTAAGTCATAACAGCCTTTTGCGAGGTGATTTATATTTTTGACTGGTTAGGAGATTTCATCGGCGGAATCGGAAGTGCCATAGGCGGTGTGTTTGATTACCTCGGTGAGCAAATCTCAAACGCTATATGGAACACGATGTTACAGTGGTTCTATGAAACGATTTACAACGCTGTCGCAGACTTTTTCACTATGATGGGAAATATGGGCGCAGATGTGTTTGAGCTTGAATGGGTGCAGGCGACAATAAATCTGTTTACTCTTTTTGGCTGGGCATTGTTCGTCGCAGGCACGGTCGTTGCCGTATTCGATGTTGCAATAGAGTATCAGAACGGCAGAGCAAATATCAAAACAACCGCTATAAATGTATTAAAAGGGTTCTTTGCCTGTTCGCTGTTTGGCGTAGTACCTGTGGAGTTGTATAAGTTCTGCATCAGCCTGCAAAACACATTTTCAAAGGATTTGTCGTCCATAATGGCAGGACAGCAAAGTCTTGATTTAGCAGGAAAAAGCACAAGTGTTTTAGAAGGTAGTTTTGCAGTATCAATACAAACAACATTCGGACTTCTCAATTTGCTATGTATGATAGCCTTTGCCTACTGCGTAATAAAAATCTTTTTTGCGAACATTAAGCGTGGAGGAATTTTATTAATTCAAATGGCAGTAGGTGCACTGTATATGTTCAGCGTTCCGAGAGGATATCAGGATGGCTTTAATCAGTGGATGAAACAGATAGCGGCTCTTTGCCTGACGGCATTTATGCAGACAACATTATTATTTTTAGGATTTCTCACATTTCCGAGTAATATGTTACTTGGTTTAGGAATAATGCTTGCATCAAACGAAGTTCCGAGAATTGCACAGCAGTTCGGTCTTGATTCAAGCGTAAAGGTGAATATGACAAGCATTGTTCACGCAACTACAACTGCTGTTAATCTGACAAGAAGCGTTGCGAGGGCGGCTAAATAACTTAGTGCCAATGTTCTACTCCACTTATGTTGCTTAGAACATTACTGCTTTTTAGCGTAAAATTTCCGCTAAAAAGCAGAGGAGCAATGCTCCTTGGCACAAGTTGCAATCTATCGCAAAGTTCTAATCAAACAAGCTTGTTAGAACTTTGCTCCGATTTAAAACGAAAGGAATTTAAAGATTATGACCACTTATTTATATCCGCAGAACCTCAAAGCTACCGCCAATCTATGGCTGTGGAGCTTACGTGATTTTGCAATTATGAGCATAGCGCTTTTGTTATCAATACTGATACTTGCACAGACGAGGATAATAGTCCCTCTTGCTGTAACACTCTGCTTAGGCTTTTTGTCAATACGGCTTGAAGATACAACAATTCTGGACTTTATCCGCTATGCTGTGAAGTATTTTATATCAACTCAACAGACTTATTTTTGGGCAGAAAGGGGCAAATAAATGAAGAACAAGCAGAAAAAAACAAAACAAAAAGGCAAATCAGTACAGGACTTGCTCGGTATAAAAACCTTTACGAAAAACGGCTTGAAGGTCGGCAAGGAAGAACTGATTTTCTATATGGTTCAGCCGACAAATATTTCCGTACTTTCTCACACGAATATTGAAATCAAGGTGCGGCACCTGATGATGGTACTTTCTGCTGTTCCGGATATTGAAATAACCTGTACCGATTCCTGCGAGTGTTTCGATACAAACAAAAGCTATATCAAAGGCAGAATTGAAGCTGAACAGAACGAAAAGGTCAGAAAAATTCTTGCTAAAGACCTTGACTTTCTCGACAGCATTCAGACCAAAACTTCAACCGCAAGGCAGTTTCTGTTCATAGCAAGGTGTAAATCTTCAAAATCCGAAAATGTTTTGCAGAAAGCAAACAGGGTTGAGAAGATTATTTCAGACCAAGGCTTTGAAGTAACCAGAATGAAGAAAGCCGACATCAAGCGTTTTCTTGCAATCTACTTTGAAGCAAGTATGAACGGCGATTTGATGCCCGACTATGACGGCGAACAGTATATTTCGGAGGTGGAAAATGAAGAAGCATAAAAGGAAAATCCAAACGGGAATTGTGATAGGCATATTTTCTGTAATCATAATTGCCTGTCTGATTTCAATATTTTCACGGATGTACACCGAAAACAAGGAAAAGGAAGAATTTAGACAGCTTGCAGAAATCGTTACTGAGGATACAATTGAAGAAACAATTAAAAAGCCAAATATATTAAAAGTCAGCGATTTTGATAATGAAGTTCAGGCTGAACAAACAGTGTATTACACGACCTATTACGAACCTCATTCAATATTAGAACTCATTTCAATGAATTCCGAATGCTTTGGCTGGATAAGCATATCAGGAACAAATATCAATTACCCTGTTATGCATACACCAAGCAATCCGCAGAAGTATCTGAACAAAAACTTTTACGGCGAGTACAGCTATAGCGGTACACCGTTTCTTGATGCAAGGTGTTCAGCCGACAGCACCAATCTCATAATCTACGGACACCATATGAACAATGGCACAATGTTTGCAGACCTCTGCAACTATACCGATTATTCATACTTTACGGAGCATCCGACAGTTGTGCTTGAAACTAAAGACGGGCCATTTGCTTACTCCGTCTTTTCGGTTATGAAAGTAAAATCCGATGATGATTGGTACATATTCACAATAGTTGGAACGGAAAAAAGCTATAACTCAAGAATTGAATATGCAAAAGAGAAATCCATATACAACACAGAAATCACACCTGTTTACGGTCAGCAGATTTTAACGCTTTCAACCTGTTACGGCTACAATCAGGATGACCGCATACTTGTGTTGGCAGTCCAAAATTAAAAGGAGGCTTATGATATGGGACTATTCAAAAGAAAACCAAAGGTGCTCACACCCGAGCAGGCAGAAGAAATATACACCAAAGATTTCTTTGATATGATTCTGCCGTCAACAATTAAGTTTTTCACCGATTATTACATTGTCGGCGACTCATACCGCAGTGTGTGGGCAGTCAGAGAATATCCGCCGAGTACGGAAGAACAGGCGATTCTTTCACAGCTTGCAGACAGAAACGGAGTAACTCTCCGCATATATCACAGACTTGTTGAGAGCATGGAACAGCGTAAAATCATACAGAATGCCACACGCAAAAACAAGCTTAAATCAAGCGGTAATGATGTAAACGAAACCATTGAGGCACAGGGCAACTTGCAGGATGTTGTCACGCTGATGGCGAACTTACGAAAAAACAAAGAACCGTTATTGCATTGCTCTGTGTTCATAGAGCTTAAAGCCAAGAGCAAACAGAAATTAAAGGAGTTGCAAACAGATATTGCAATAGAGTTGACACGGTCAAAAATTGAAGTTGACCGTCTGACTTTACGACAGAAAGAAGGCTTCCTGTCTGTAAATCCTATTGGCAGTAATCAGTTTGGCAGTCTATATGAGCGTGTATTGCCTGCCTCATCAGTTGCAAATCTGTTCCCGTTTAATTTCAGTGGTAAGACAGACCCTAACGGCTTGTATATCGGTCGAGATAAGTACGGCACGAATATTCTCGTTGATTTTGACCGCAGAACTGAGGACAAGACAACGAGTAACATCCTTATTCTCGGAAACTCAGGTCAGGGTAAATCGTATTTATTGAAACTTATCCTTACAAATATTCGTGAAAGCGGAAAGAAAATCTTATGCCTTGATCCCGAAGCGGAGTATGAGGATTTGACAAATGCCCTCGGCGGTTGTTACATTGATTTTATGTCGGGCAAATACAAAATCAATCCGTTAGAACCAAAGGATTGGGGTGATGCAAATGAAGAAGTTGACTCCAAAACACCCGAACCGTTCAAGCGTGTTACCCGATTATCACAGCACATTGCGTTCTTGAAAGACTTTTTCAGAACCTACAAGGATTTCACGGACGCACAGCTTGATACAATAGAAATTCTGATTATGAAGCTGTACGCACGATTCGGCATAACCGACACAACTGATTACAGCACAAAGAAACCGTCCGACTTTCCTGTGATGAGTGATTTTTACGACTTGTGTGAGGAAGAATATATGACCTACGACCACAAGCGAAAGTATCTTTATACAGAAGAAATCTTGCAGGAGGTTTGTCTGGGTATTCATAGTATGTGTGTAGGTTCAGAATCAAAGTATTTCAACGGTCACACCAACATTACCGATGACAGTTTCCTCTGTTTCGGGGTTAAGGGATTGCTTGATACTAATAAAAGACTCAAAGATGCAATGCTGTTCAACATTCTTTCCTATATGTCCAACAAGTTATTAGGTGAGGGGAACACCGTTGCATCAATAGACGAACTTTATTTATTTTTGTCTAATCTCACAGCTATTGAGTATATCCGCAACGCAATGAAGCGTGTTCGTAAGAAGGACTCAGCCGTGATTTTAGCCAGTCAGAATATCGATGATTTTCTGATTCCGAGCGTTAAGGAATACACAAAACCTTTGTTCTCAATCCCGACTCATCACTTTTTATTCTTCCCCGGCAATATTAACCCAAAGGATTTTGAAGATGCGCTTATGGTAGAGCCAAACGAGTATGCCTTAATCAAATTCGGTGAGCGTGGCACTTGCCTTTACCGTTGCGGAAACGAAAGGCATCTGCTTCTTGTTCAGTCTCCTGAATACAAAGCCGAAATTTTCGGAAGTGCAGGTGGAAGATAAAATTTTGAATAGACAGAATTTTAAAATTGTGGTATGATAATTACAAAATAACAGGTTAATAAATTGATATTTGACACATTCTCTGTTTGTGGGAAAGAATTCTCATAACCATTGATGTACCATATTTTCGGAGGTGAACGTCATGGATCAAATAAAAATCGGTAAATTTATTGCTACGCTTCGTCGGCAGAGCGGACTAACTCAAGAGAAACTCGGAGAGAAAATTGGTGTAACAAACAAAACAATATCTCGCTGGGAAAATGGTAACTATATGCCAGACATTGAAATGCTCCAACTACTTGCAAAGGAATTTAATGTTAGCATAAATGAATTGTTGGCTGGACAAAAGATGTCAGACGAAGAGTTTCGGAAAAATGCAGATGAAAACATAATTGCTGTTTCAAAAGAAAGTGCATTCTCGTTTGAGGAAAGAAAAGCATATTTCAAAAAGAAATGGCGTAAGGAGCATATATCACTTTTTGTTGTTTTATTGTTAATTCTAATTGTCGCTTTTGTATTGCCATTTGTTGTCAGTAAACCATGGTTTGTTGGATTAGTGCCATTGATAGCATTTATTGAATATGGTTACCAGAATAACAGAATGATGATTTATGTAGAAAACTGTCTTTATAAGTGAGATAGTCAATATCCTGTTTAAGATTATTTTTACAATTAAAAAATATTATAATCCGATTGTTTTTCTTAAATGAAAGTCAATCGGATTTTTATTTGCGGAGGTGATTCAATGAGTGCAACCATAGGTGCGGCACTAAAGAAAATAGCAGTTGCACTGCTCACAGATAAAAAGGTAATAAAAATAATAGGCGGTATAATAATCGGCATAATCATAGTTGTGATTATGCCGATTATTGCTGTTATTTCTATTTTTAACGGCAGTATGGATATTGACACGGACAAGTTAAGTCAATCTATACAGGAAAATATATCTGCCGAGCAAATGGCAAATTTTCAGCTAATCAACGACACAATGACCGAAGTTGAAAAACAGCTCGATAAAAAGGAATTGTCCGACTGCAATACGCAGGCAGAGGTGATATATCTGTTTTCTCTGTCTGATAAATCAAAGGATAAGGATTTTGTAAAAAACTTTGTTTCCTGCTTAAAAAAGAATCAATCTGACGAAGATTTGATTAAAACAGTTAATGTAAAGTTTGGTACGGAGATTGAGTATAGTGAGTTTCAGAAGCTGATGCAGTCAATCAAGGGAGCGGAAATCAGTACGGCAGGCTTAATATAACACCTATGATTAATCCGATAAGTGAATTACCTCAAGATAAAGCAGCATTTTTTGAATTTGTAAAAGCATAAATATATTCACAACAGCCGAAGTAGAAAATACTTCGGCTGTAATTACAATATATAGATTTTAAAAACATAAAATTTAATAATCTACTCCCTCTTGCTTTATCATATTATCTTCAATTTTATAGTGTTTGGTAATTTCCATATTATCGGCAACCCATAGTGCTAAATCGCCCGAAGAAAGATCTGCATCGTCATCAAAAGTTCCGCATACGGAAAAGTCGTCATCACGGTAGCAATTAATAGCTTTGTAGGTTTTATCTATAATTACATAGGAATATTCTACCGCAATAATCTTTCCGTTCTTACCGTTATATTCACTGAAAGTAAAATCAGTTGCCCATTTTTTATCATTCCATGACTCTGGCATTGTAACATCCGGTGTACTTATACCGTCAACAAGTATATTAAAGTAATCCATAATGCTTTCAGGAGTTTCAAAAGTAACGTCCGGGAAACTGTCTATTACCTTCCCTATATTTATATATTCAATGTTATCGCAAATTAAATCTTTAATACCATCATATTTGCCACTAAATAAATCTTTATAAGCTTGTTTATATTTGTCATCTATTGGCATTAGTGATGGAATGATATAGTTATCTATACTTAATTTGTAGGGAGAAATATTTTCGCTGGCATTTGTTTTGTTTGCATCAGGACTAAAACAAGCAATAGATGTATAATTCTGAGCGTATAATTTCCAGTTTGAAGGAATATCAAGTGAAAAAGTTATATAATCACCTTCGCTGTTTTCCGTCACAGTTTTTGTTTCTATATCAGGCTTAATAATTGTATTGTTCTGCTGACAGCCTACAAGCAAAATCATAAGTACGATGGATATTATTGCTGATAAGATTTTGTATTTCATTTGTATGCTCCTATTATATATTTCAATATAAAATTACTTGTTACTTGAGATTTTTGATTATATTCATTTGAAATTACTAAATTGTGATAATTATTATAACTCTTGTATTACTTTTTGTAAAGTAATAATAAAATATATTTCAAACTTCATTATGTTAATGTTGTTTCTAACGAAAAGCACGCAAAACTCAGCAATGAATTAAAGAAACTGCTAAAATTACTAATAGGAATGAAAATGATATTGTTAAATAAAAAATAATTTGAATCAAAGTGGTTTTCTAATAGCTAATAAGGAAGAAAGTGTTAGAGTATGAGCTGTTATATAAGTCGTACTTTCTTTGCCTACAAATAATTAATTAAATATCAAATATGTGGAGGTAAAATCAAAATGAAGAAAACAAGCGTAAACATAATGTACGATGATGAAAAGCTGAATGCAATCAGGCTGTATATGTCACAGCGTGATTTGGATTTCAAGGTAGAACTTGAAAAATCTGTGGACGCTCTGTACGCAAAATATGTCCCTGCAAATGTCAGGGAGTTCATTGATATGAAAGATTCACAGGTGAAAACACCCAAGCCTAAAAAGCCAAAGCCACAGGAAGAAAATACCGAGGTGGTAACTTGAAAAATCAAAACTTCGGAATAGAAATTGAAATGACCGGCATCACTCGCAGTACTGCGGCGAAAGTGATTGCCGGTTATTTTCATACAGACGCAACTCATGTCGGCAGTTGCTACGATGCGTATTCTGTCCGTGACAATGACGGCAGGATGTGGAAGATTATGCGTGACGCAAGTGTCCATTGTGAAAACCGTTCAGGACAGAATGCAAGCTCTCTGTACTCGGTAGAGTTTGTCACTCCCATTTGTAACTATGATGATATAGAAACTATACAGGAACTTGTCAGAAAGCTTCGTGGCGCAGGAGCGAGAGTCAACTCAAGCTGTGGTTTGCATTGCCATATTAATGCGGCTCCGCATACCCCGAAAACACTTCGCAATATCGTAAACATTATGGCGGCGAAAGAGGATTTGCTCTACAAGGCATTAAAAGTGAATGTATCAAGAGAACATTACTGTCAAAAGATGGACACACGCTTCCTTGATGAAATCAATAACCGTCCTCCGATGTCAATGGAGCAATTCAAGTCAATGTGGTATGACGGCGAGGATTACAGCTACCGACACTATGATGACACACGCTACCATGCTTTGAATCTTCACAGCGTGTTCTACAAGGGTACGATTGAATTTCGTCTATTCAATTCCACTTTACACGCAGGAGAAGTAAAGTCAGCGATTCAGCTTTGCCTTGCAATCAGTCATCAGGCTTTAATTCAGAAGTCAGCAAGACACGCTAAAACTCAGTCGGATAATGAAAAGTACACTTTCAGAACTTGGCTTTTGAGATTGGGCTTGATAGGTGACGAGTTCAAAACAGCTCGTCATCATCTTCTAAAAAATCTAGATGGCAACATTGCATGGAAAGATCCTGCACAGGCTGAAAAACAAAAGGAAAGGCTTGCTCAAAAACGAGCCGCAGAACTTAATAACACAAACGAAAATATAAATATCAACGAACCCGAAGTCAATCCTGCTTCAAATGATGAGCAGGAAGATACTTCGGGTTTTGCTATGAGTATGTAAGGAGAGAAATCTATTATGAGTAAAAAATTATACATTGCCTACGGCAGTAACCTCAATCTTAAACAGATGAAATATCGTTGCCCCACAGCAAAGCTTTTAGGCATTGGTGTAGTCGAAAATTACGAATTGCAGTTCAGAGGTATGCCTCATTGCTCCTATGCGACAATTGCACCCAGCATCGGCAAGTCTGTTCCTGTTGCACTGTGGGAGCTTCAGCCGAGAGATGAAAAACTCCTTGACCGCTACGAGGGTTATCCATCCCACTACTTCAAGCAGGATTTGCCTGTGAAATTGAATAACGGTTTGGAACTTACTGCAATGGTTTACATTATGAATCTTAAGCAGAATTTCGGATTGCCAAGTGCGAGTTATTACAATACAGTATCACAGGGCTACAAGGACTGCGGTTTTGATATGAAAGTTTTAAACGAAGCCGTGAATGACAGCGCAGAAAAGTTCTACGAAAACCTTGAACAGAATAATCTGTTTGATTCACCTGATGAAGATGAGGTCGAAGATTTTACAAATGAGATTGGCGGTATTAGTTTATGAACGAGAGAAAGAAACTGAAAAAGCAACTCGGTGACAAATATATTTTCAAAATGTATTTATCGGTGAACGAAGTTAAGAAAATACTTTCCGAAAATCCAAAGGACAAGCATGACACTCTCTTTGCTTCACTCACAGTCGGCTGTGTAAAAATCGACGCTGTTGTATTTCCCACACCCGATAAAATGCTCCTCGGCTTTGATATTCTTGTAAAGGACACACCCGAGAGCGAAGAACGGATTTGCTATGACACATTAAGTGATGAAATCAAGTTATCCCCTCGAAGTATTGAACAATCAATGTTCGATATTCTGAATCGTGAGGTTAAGGAGTACGGACTGTCATATACAGAGTGTAATTTTGAGATAATAAACGGCAAATCAATAAAAGCAGAATAACGGCGGTATTCTCGCCACATTCGCCTCGTGTCGGATTTTAAAGGAGAAGTCGGAAAAGTATCCGAAATCGAATAAAAGCCGAAATCGGGCAGTTTGTGGCAATGTGTGAAAAATCGAAGTTACGGCATTTCGGGCAGTTTTTAAAGGGTGGAATTTTAAGCAGGATAAAGGCGTATTCCGTTGCAGAGCAACGGATGCCGAAACACACCGACCGGCAACGCCGTTCGGGAATTTTCAAAGGTGTTACTTTATTCTGAATGTGTTACCGCTTGTATTCCAAACTGCCCGATTTTGCCGTTTTGATGAGGTTTTTAATGAATACCCGAAGTGTTACCGAAAGGAAAGGTGAAAAATGGACAACGACTCAAAAAGAATAGGACTGTATATTAATCAGGATTTACTCAAAGCCTGCGACAATGCCATAGCACAAACCAATGCAACATCACGCAGTGAATTCATTTCCAACGCAATAGAGTTTTACATTGCGTGGCTAAACTCAAAGAATACAACTAAGGTACTTACTCCTGCACTTGAATCTGTCATCAGTTCAAAAATCCTTGATACCGAGGACAGGATTGCAAGAGTTCTGTTCAAACAGGGCGTAGAGCTTGCAATGCTGATGCATGTTGTTGCGGCGACCAATGATATTACCGAAGGTCAGCTGAGAGATTTAAGAAAAATATGTGTTGACGAGGTCAAACGAAACAGCGGTAAATATAAATTTGATGATGCGGTCAGGTTTCAGAAAGGGTAAGCTATGCCGAGAATTATTATGAAATCACCGTACATCAAACCGAATTCAAAAACTCACATCGGAAATTATGTTTCATACATTGCGACTCGTGAAGGAGTTGAAAAGGCTGACAGTACACAAAAGTTCATGGAAGCGACCGAAAGACAAAAACAGATTATTAAGAAATTGCTTTCTGATTATCCCGATTCAAAGGACTTGTATGAGTATCAGGATTATCTTGATAAGCCGAACAGGGGTAATGCAGATGAATTGATTTTGTGGATTGCCGAAACCCATGCAGAGTTGTTCGGCGACCGAGAAAAATATGTAAGCTGCATTGCACAGCGACCGAGGGTTGAGAAAATATCTTCACACGGCTTATTTACTGATTACGGTGTGCCAATTGTTTTATCTGATGTGCAAAAAGAGGTTGCAGAAAGCAAGAGTAATGTGTGGACGCATATTATTTCTTTGAAGCGTGAGGATGCGGAACGGCTGGGTTACTACAATGCAAAAGCTTGGATGAATCTCATTCGCTCACAGCGAAATATGATAGCGGAGAATATGAAAATCACTCCCGAAAAATTCAGATGGTATGCCGCATTTCATAATGAAGGACACCATCCGCACATTCATATGATTGCCTATTCTACAAAACCGAACGAAGCGTATCTAACGGAAAAGGGCATTGAAAATATAAAGTCAAATCTTGCAAAGGTTATCTTCCGTCAGGACTTGATAAGTATTTATCAGAAGCAGACAGAACACAGGGATAAACTTCGTGCTGAGGCTCGTGATATTGTAGAGGATTTGGTTTCGAAAATAAACTCTGAAATATATATAAGCGCGTCAATTCAGCATAAGCTGTTGGAACTTGCCGACAGGCTTTCAAAAACGAAAGGTAAAAAGGTTTACGGTTATCTTAAACCTGATGTAAAAGCACTTGTGGATTCTATTGTTGAAGAGCTTGCTAATGACATCAGAATCAAAAAGTTGTATGACCTTTGGTATGAACAAAAAGAAAATACACTCCGCACCTACACGGATGAAGTGCCCGACAGGATTCCACTTGTCCAAAACAAGGACTTTAAATCAATCAGGAATGCGATAATCAAGGAAGCGTTGAAACTAAATCCCACCGAAGATAAGATTGAGGAAAGTGAGAATGCAGACGAAGAACCTGTTTCAAATCCATTTGAATATGAAGAAAACACCTCTGCCGAATCAGTCTTTGATTCAGGCAGAGGTGCTTTGTATCCTCGTTATTCAATTAAAACCAACCGAAACAGCGTTGCAGTTTCTTCTCTTTATCTACTGCGCTATCTCTGTAACATAATTCAAAATCAATTAAGATTTGAAGAAAGACAGAAAGTACAGAGGACAGATAAAAAATTACAGCAGAAGATAAATGATAAGAAACAAGCTCAGGGTTTAAAAATGTAATCACAGATTTAATGAATAAAGTTGGCAAAAGGGATTTTCTTTAAATCAATCTAATATCGGTAAATTGTTTAAACATGGAGGTAAATGCATCATATGATGGTCAGTCATTGGAGTTAAAATCATACCTCCCATTGTTAACCTTCCCCAAAATACTAATAACCATACCGAGCGAAAATCTGTTGTTACTCCACCTTCTTCTAATATTCTCATTACCCATTCTTCCGGTACCATTGAATTTATCTGTACTAATGTTAGATTTCCTAATATATTACGTGTGTTTTTACCAACTGCGAGCATATATTCATGAAGAGCTTCAACGTTTATCTCTTTTCCAAACGCTATTGCTTCATCAAGTTCCAAAGCATTGCCTGTATCTGTAATAGGTGAACCAATTTTTCTTTGCCATTCTTCATTGAATATTTGATTTTGATTTGCCATTAAAATATTGCTTACTAAATCTTCAATTCGATATGTATGCCAAAATTGCCAACACAAAGGAACGGTTCTAGTGCCTGCGTAATGTAAATCCACATCATAATCCTCTCTGGGCACTAATTCATTTTGATTGCCTCTTAACATATAATCCAAAACATAATCTGCAATAGTTTTTTCAGTTCTTCCAGAAATTTCAGCAGGATGCACCATAGCATGAACTTCTAAAGTAAGTTCTATTATTTTATCTATATCTGTTCCTTGTAATGCAAGTTTTAGTTCATTATATTTCTTCGTTATTGGCTCAAATAATTCTTCCTTTGTCATAGGATTAACCTCCTGAAATTTATAATTTTTGATCGATTATTTATAATTATCTTACCATATATATAGGAAATTGTCTATCAAAAAATCATCACACCGCCAAGGGGAAACTGCACCCAAAGGTTGATAGGTGCCTCTTGTCACAGTGATAGGAGAAAAAACTACCCACTATAAGATATTACAGCAGAAAGAAAAAATATATTATACTCAAGGAAGTGATAAAAATATCAACCTACATTTATTTTACAAAAGAACAGCGAGAGCAGGCGAGGCGAACAGACCTTGCACAATTTATTATAAGTCATGGCAAGAAAGTCAAGAAAGCAGGTTCGGAATACGAATGGCTTGACGGCTCGCAAAAGGTAACTATCAGAGGTCACCTCTGGTATCATCAGTACGAACAGAAAGGCGGAGATGCAATAGACTTCGTTCGCAGATTTTATAACAAGGACTATGTCGAAGCGGTTCAAATGCTTTTGAATAACTGTGGCGGTCAAATCATAACCACACCGCCCATAGAAAAAGAGCATAAACCCTTTAAACTGCCACCGAGGAATGACAGAATGAGCAGAGTTTTTTCTTATCTGCTGTTGACTCGTGGCATTGATAAAGATGTGCTGTATGAGTTCGTGAGAAACAAAATGATTTATGAATCTGCCGATTATCACAACGCTGTCTTTGTTGGTTACGATTCAAACGGCAAACCTCGTCACGCACACAAGAGAGGAACGGTGACAAACAATCCGTACAAAGGTAATGTTGCAGGCAGTCAGCCCGAGTACAGCTTTCACTTTAACGGCACAAGCGACAAGATATTTTTATTCGAAGCACCGATTGATATGCTTTCCTACATTTCAATGCACAAGGAAAATTGGAAAGAACACAGCTATGCGGCATCCTGTTCCGTTTCGGACAGGGTGCTTTTTCAATGTCTGAAAGATAATCCGAACATAAAAAATGTATTTCTCTGCTTTGATAATGACGAGGCAGGGCAGACAGCAAACAAACGGATAGCCGATAAATTAAACTCAATGAATATCAAAAGCGAAATCCTCATTCCTATCCATAAAGACTGGAATGAGGATATTTTAAACGGTGAAAGGACTGATGAAATATGCCGTCAAGTGTTATAACTCTGATTATTGTTGCAGGCTCAATGTTTGCCTTGTTCATAATAATTTCTACGGTTGGCAATTACTATTCACTCAACCGTATAAAGAATAAGACAGTCGGTCAAGGTCAGCACGGCACGGCTCGTTGGGCGACCAAAAAGGAAGTCAAAAAAACATACAAACGAATTGATTTTCAGCCTAACGAGTGGAGAAATAATCCAGACAGCAGACCAACTGAACAAGGAATAGTTGTCGGCTGTAGGAACAGCAGAAAAGGAAAAACCGCAATGGTTGATACTGGCGATGTTCACGCTCTGATGATTGGTGCGGCAGGTGTCGGCAAGACTGCATATTGGCTTTATCCTTGCATTGAATATGCCTGTGCTACGGGTATGTCATTCATGGTAACCGACACTAAGGGCGATGTTGTTCGGCATTACGGAACAATCGCAGAAAAGTATTATGATTACGAAATTTCTGTTATAGATTTACGAAATCCAACTCGATCCCACGGTAACAATCTTCTCCACCTCGTAAATAAATATATGGACTTATACAAAGCAAATTCCAAACAGCTTGTTTACAAAGCAAGAGCAGAAAAGTATGCAAAAATCATTTCAAAGACGATTATTCTTTCCGGTATGGACTCGGCATCATTCGGACAAAACGCATATTTTTATGATGCCGCAGAGGGACTGCTTACTGCCACGATATTACTTGTTGCAGAGTTTTGTGAACCCGAAGAGCGACACATAATTTCGGTGTTTAAAATCATTCAGGAATTGTTTGCACCAACCGGCAAAAAAGGTAAAAATCAATTTCAACTTTTAATGGAATATCTTTCCGACGATCACAAAGCAAAGTGGTTTGCCGGGGCGGCTCTCAACACAGCTGAACAGGCTATGTCAAGCGTAATGAGTACGGCACTTTCAAGGCTGAATGCTTTTCTCGACTCCGAGCTTGAACAGCTTTTGTGCTTTGATACAGAGATTGACGCTGAAAAATTCTGCAATGAAAAGTGTGCAATCTTCATTGTAATGCCCGAAGAAAACCCCAACACTTTCTTTATGGTTTCGCTGATTATCCAACAACTCTACCGTGAGATACTGTCGGTTGCAGATGAAAACGGCGGTGTACTGAAAAACCGCTGTGTGTTCTTCTGCGATGAGTTCGGAACCTTGCCGAAGATTGATTCGGCAGAGATGATGTTCTCTGCCTCTCGTTCAAGGCGGTTACAGATAGTGCCAATAATTCAATCCTTCGCACAACTTGAGAAAAATTACGGCAAAGAGGGTGCTGATGTTATCATAGATAACACACAGCTGACTATTTTCGGCGGCTTTGCTCCAAACAGCACAAGTGCGGAAGTCCTATCAAAAGCACTCGGTTCAAGAACTGTTATGTCAGGCTCTGTAAGCAGGAGCAAAAACGATCCGTCGCAATCCTTGCAGATGATAGAAAGAGCTTTGATGACTCCCGATGAGTTGAAGTCACTTCCGAAAGGCACATTCGTTGTTATGAAAACAGGCTTTTATCCGATGAAAGTTAAATTGAAATTATTCTTCAAATGGGGAATAGAATTTGAGGGAAAGTATGAGGTCATGGAAAATGGCAATCGTGAAGTTTACTATGCAAACCGTTCGGAGTTGTTCAACAACATAATCCAAACATACTGCCCTCACTATCTTGAACAGCCAGTAAATGATTCGGGTTTTGATGAATCAAGCGGTCAGAAAAAGAAGAAAAATGAAAATCTTAAAACCTCTCCAAATGTAGAACAGACCGAAAGTGACAATACTGCAAATTCTGAACAGAAATATGAGCCAACAGAAGAACCCGAAAATTCAAGCGTTGAACAGAACAAAAATAAGCAGGGAAAAGTAGTCGTCAGAACCGAGCGACCGCCACAGGAGGATAACATCAATGAGTAGACTAACTTTCCTCTATCAAATGGACTTGCCACACCGAGCCGTAGCCGTCTATACCTATCTCTACGTCCGAGCCAACAAAAATGGCGAGTGCTGGCCCTCAGTAAAAACAATAGCAGGCGACATAAAGCTGTCACCTGCCACAGTTAGAAGAGCTATTAAAGATTTAAAAAATGTTGGACTAATCGAAACCAAGCAGAGATACCGTGAACATGGGGGTAAAAGTAGCTTGCTATATAAAATGTTTAATAGGCAAAAATAATAACAATAAATCCAACTGCAAAACTTTTATATTTGCAATTTCTTTCCGATTCTTAATTCCATCAATTAGATCTCATCTTGTTGATATCAGTATTATTAGGTATTGGAATTTCTCATTATATAATGCATTTCATTAGTCAAGGAATTATATGATTCGATTACTGCGTTATCTCCGAATTTCAAACACAATGTTTGAGGTAAAGGTCATATCATCCTCATTGAATTTCATATTTATTTCACCGTCATATTTTTTAACTACTCTTTTAATGCTTTTCAGTCCCGTTCCATGTATTGCGTCAGATTTTTTTGATGATGCTATGCGGTTGTTCTTGACGGCTACAATATTCTTGACCGAGTTTTTAAGCTGCATTGACAGATATTTATTTTTGCGGACGAAAGCCGAAAAATCTATAAATCCGTTCTCTGTATTTTGTGCCGCTTCAACTGCGTTTTCAAGCAGATTGTCAAGCAGAGCAGTTATGTCGGGTTCACTCATAAAGCCAAAATCAGCACTTCTAATGTCAATATTCATCTTCACTCCGAACTTGTCACAGAAGGATTTGTACCTGTTAACGATTGAATTGACCATAGGATTGTTGCAGTAATCAACAGATTTATTTATGCTGAAGTCTTCAATAAAATCGTCTATGTACTCTGTAACAGACTTGTCTTTGGCAATGCTCTTAATGGCGTTTAAATGCCGTTTTATGTCGTGCATAACAATTCTTGAGTTTTCATTTTGCTCATTAAGTAAATCATAATACTCAGCCGTAGATTTTTCTTTTTGCCTTTCATATTCCAATTTCATATTGTGTCTTTGAGTTTTCAAAGTAAATTCATATACCCAAAAAACCGCTATATTTGAGAAAAGTAATAGCACTATACTTATTATTAATAAATACATGTATTTTTGTTCTAAATCAAAATTGTGTAGTGCATATGATACTGCATACAGTAGCAGAATACTTGAAGCAGGTAAAACCAAGAGAGGTATAGAAAGAGAATAACTTTCTGATTTATGTTCTTTTATTGAGAATTTTGATACAAAGTAAATCATCAAAAAATATAACAGTTTACTGAGAGTCGATTGAATAATGAGACTTAAAGAATTATCCAGGCAAGTGAATAAATCCGTACCGAATAATACTGTTGAAACAAACATAACAATACTTTCTGTGATTGCCATAAATATAAGTAATATGCTACAGTGGAAAATACAGGATTTAATACTTATGAAATAACAAAAATAAAGTAAAAAAAAGTTACACGCAAAAAATGCAATTAAATTAACCAATGTTAAATTCAATAATCGAGATAAATACAATAATACATACACAATAACAACTGAAAATAACAAAAATTTTTTGCTTGATTTTCTTTCAAATTTGTTTTCAAAATAAAACAGTGATATCAGAATTTCTGCAAGAAAAACAAACGCATAGAAAATTGTATATACCATTTTTATACTCCTATGTATGCAAAATATGCCTTTTTAAAGTTTGAATAGTTCCTTTGAGATATAGGTAGAGTTTCACTTTTTAAATCTACATTAATATTAAGCTCAGTCTTATTAAAATCCGAGACATACCTCAGATTAACAAGATAACTGTAATGCGGTTGTGCAAAATAATCGTAATCCTTTAGTTTTTCTTTCCAATAACTTAATTTTTTATTTGTATAATACTTCTTCTGCCGTGTTCGTGTTATAATAACAGCCTTTCTTTCTTCAATAGTTATATATACTATATCGCTTGTGAAAACAGAATAATACTCGTCATAGTATTCAAGAGTTATTATTTGAGTATTGGAATGATAATAGTTAATAGCCGTATTTAATGCTCTGAAAAAACGGTTATTGTCAATAGGCTTTGACAGATAACGAAACACGTCCAAATCCATAGCGTCATCAAGATAAGCGTCATGCGAGGTTATAATAAAAATAATTATATTAGAGTTTACCTTTTTTAATTGTGCGGACAAAGTCAGACCATTTACCAGAGGCATTTCAATATCAATGAACGCCATATCATAACTGATATTACTATTCAGCAGCTCTACACCATTGTAAAACAAATCAATATCAAAAACTATTTTATGTTTATCTGAAAATGCATTCAAATTGTTTTTTATTTCATCGACAATACATTTATCATCGTCACAAATTAATACTTTCAAAAGAAAAACCTCCTTGAAATAATATAATATATTATAACATATATTTCAAAAAAATGTCATTAAATGTTATTGCTTTAGATGCAAAATTTCAAATTTTACCTTAATAATTTTTAAATCACATCACTTTGAGCAAATTTGACATCATTTTTGCAAGAATTATGTTTTTACTTTTAATATGTGCTAAAATCCTCACGAGAGGAGGAATAATATTATGAAGAAAATAAAAAATTTTATTTGCAAAATTTCACCCGCAATTATTGCCAGTTTTACATTAGCACTCTCAATAAATGCTAATTCATCCACTTGCTTTTTTATGTATCAGCCTAAGGCTCCTGCAAAGCTTGACAAATTTAAAAAGATAAAGTAATGGAAAAGTTTAGTTCAAAACTCATAGAGTTTTTTGTATCAAACGACCTTATAAAAAACGAAGATAAAGAAATTTACGAATATGCTGTTAATATTATTTTATCATCATTAATACATATTGCAACTGTTATGATAATAGGTTTATGTTTCAATTTATTTATTGAAAGTTTAGTTTTCTATTTTTCTTTTATTGCTATCCGTAAGTTTGCAGGCGGCTATCACGCTAAAACGCCGGTCAGGTGTTATGCGTTTTCTGTTATTTCAAGCATAATAGTGCTGTGTTTAATTAAATTGTCAAATAGTGCTTGTTTTATTTTTACTTATGTACTTATAGTGCTTGAATTATTTTCTGTTGTGTTGATATTACTAATATCCCCTCTTGATACAGAAAATAATCCCTTAAACAGTCGTGAGAAAAAATCGTATAAAATGTTAGCGGCTTTAATTTCTACTTGCATATTTACTATATCAACACTATGTGTTTTTACTGGATATAGAAATATAGGGCTTTCGATGATATGTGCCATAATAATGAGTGCAATTGTTTTATTGATGAGAAAATTTCAGATTATTTGTGAGGATGTTAGTAAAAGGGGGTGAGAAAATGAAGTTAAAAGTATCTGTTTTTGAATATCTGAATCAAAAAGTTATGTATATACAAGATGTTAATTACTATTTTGGTATAAGGGATAACTTTGATATAAAACTTGGCGATTATGAGCTTAGCGAAGAAGAAGTTTTAAATATAGCAAAAGAAAATGATCCAGAAGAATACGAGATCTTCATAAATACAAGTATTGAAGAACGCATAAATAAAATAAATACATATAGCATTGATGATATAAAAGAGCAATCATCATATGGACAGTTTACTTTATGTTTACATCCATCTCGAAAATGTAATCTCAATTGTAAATATTGTTTCAGAGAATCTAAATATCTTGGGGATGAACAACTTACTTTTGAAGTTGCGAAAGATGCAATAGATTTTTTGGTGGATATATATGCCCCATGCGCAAGTAAATATGTTGTGGACTTGTCCGGTTCGGGCGAGCCTTTGCTTCATATTGATTTAGTAAAGCAAATTGTTGATTATTGTAAGCAGAAGCGCAATGAAATATGTAAAAATATTGAAGTAATGTTCTGCACGAACCTTACTCTGCTCACACCAGAAATAGTTGAGTATTTAGATAATGAACCTTCGATAATTTTGGGAACAAGCATTGACGGGGATCAGATTACTAATGATAACAATAGAGTATATGCTAACGGAAAAGGTACATATGCGGACATAGTAAAAGGCCTTAAAATGTTTAAAAACAAAAAATTAGGACTTGCTGTTACTATTACTCCTTTAAATCAGGATGTTGATTTGATTTATGATTATCTTTATCATTTACCAAATGTTGATTGTGTTAGCATGAAATTTATTAGGTGCTATGACGGATCAAAGTATGATTTTGATAATTTTGACATTTCATATTTAATTAGTAGATATGATAGGTTGTGTTGCAATGTCCTTATAGAGTTAGAAAAAGGCAACTTTGAATACTTAAAAAAGCTCCTCAAAGGTGGCGATTATTTTGGTGGATTTATTTATGGGAATCTTTTTAAAGGCACATATAAAATTTACAGATGTGATGCTGGCAAAAGTAGAATAACGGTTAATAATGCAGGAGATATTTTTGCTTGCAGCGTTATGTATGGAAACAATGATTATAGGATTGGTAGTATATATAGCGGTATAAATAAAGAAAGTCAGTCAAAATTTGAATGTGTTACTATTGAAAGTGTAACGCAGTGTAAAAATTGCGAGATTAAAAGCGTTTGCGGTGGAGAATGTTATGTAAATGCATATCTGAAAAATAGTGATTTTTATAATCCAATTGATAAAATGTGCAAAATAAAGCTTGAGTTAAACAAGCTAAGCATGTCGTTTGTTAATAAGATAAAAAACAAATCTAGCGTGGTGTATAGCAAACTTATTGATTTTGCTTTTGAAATTAATAGTTATGAAAATACACCTCCGGCAGTGTGGGTTGTCATGAGCTTTTTAAATGCAAGAAATGTAATTGTTAATTATTCTGAAGTGAGCAATTATATTGCGAAATATGACAATATAGTAGAAGGTATATTAAACTATCTTAAGAAATTTGATGACAACATATCTTTATACAAAATATACAATGGAAAAGATATGAAAACACCTGCAATTGCTATAATTAACAATACACAATCAAATGCACTTGATTTTTTACATATAGTAAGTATTAATGATGGTAATGTTATTTTCAAAGTTTTTGCATTAGGTAATGCAGATGTAATGAGTTTACCAATATATGAATTTACAAGAGATGTTTCTTGTATAGTTATTTGTTAAGATAGAAATACCTAATAACGCTTATAGGTTTTTCTATATGTTATTCATACGGATAAGAATAACTAGTAGAGGAGGTGAAATCATGAAAAAAATAAATATTAATGAATGTTTAAATGAGCTTAATATTGTTGAATCATCAGAAGAAACTATGAAAAAAATAAATGGTGGTTGTACAATTACAGTTGGTCGTTGCTTAAAAGATGGTTCATATTTTATTGCTGCTGTAAAAAATAAATGTGGCAGTTACAACACCCATAAGAATCAGGCTCTTAAAGCTGCAAAGGGAATTGCAAAGGGTTCATATGTTACTTTCAATTATTAATGAAGTAACTTTAACTCAGTGCATATTAATTTCGCTACTTATCCGTATGAATTAACAAGTAGAGTGTTATTGTTGATTTAAATAATAAAAATTCAGATAAACTACAGATTAATAATTTAGAATTATGTTAAGATATATATAATCACAAGGTGAATCATTATGAAAAAAGTGTTTTCAAATAGTATAATTTTAGCAATTTTATGTGCTATGTTATTGAGTTTTACTTCTTGTGATGAATACAAAATCAAAAGTAACGAAAAGTTAAAATATTATACTTCTAATGCAGAAGACGATTTTAGTTCTCTTATAAAACAATACAATAAGATATGTTTAGAAAAATATGATGAGTCTTATCAAATAGAGATAATTGAATTTGAAAATAATGATGATATGTGCACAAAAATGTCAACAGAAATTATGGCTGGAGAAGGACCTGATATTATTTCATTGAATCAGAATCTTCCGTTTGAAAAACTTATAGAAAATGAAGCTTTTTTGGATATTAATAGTTTGATTAATAATGATGAAACTAAAGATAAAATTGAGCTTGATGAATACAATTCTTTTATAATGAATGTCGGTGTGTATGACGGTAAACGTTATATTGTTCCGCTGTCTTATGGAATGGATGTGCTTGTTTCAACGCAAGAGAGGTTAAAACAATTTAATGTTTCGGGTAACAATGGTGAAACACTGACCTACAGCAATGTGTCAGTCAAATTTTCTCCTTTTTTTAATTCAACAAAGAATTACAGCTTTGTTTCAAATGACAGTGATACCGGTTTATGGTTTGATCACCCTATGCAGCTTTTTAGCAGATTTATAAATAGTTATATAGATTTTGATAATAAGTCAACATTTTTTACTGATGATGAATTCAAAGATAATCTTGATATTATGCGTGAGATGGTAATAAACACAAGGGAAGATAACTCAAATGCTTTGTTCGATGATTTATATATTAATCGTTCCTTACCGCTTATTACAGGGAAATATGCTTATTACAAATCAATATGTGAAACACCTGTTGTATTTAGGGGATTGGTGAAAAGTGATGATATTTATTCTGCTTTTTTAGAAATAGGGTTTGCAATAAATAATAACACAAAACTTCAAGAACAGGCATATGCTTTTATAAAATATGCTCTTTCAGATGATTGCCAAATGAGAATATGTGGTGCAAAAGGCAATTCACTTTCAGCGAGTATAAGCTTTCCTCTTAATAACAAGGCATATGAACAATTGAAATACACAGCAAGCAGAGTAACAGATGATGATGACAGAATAATTGGCATAGATAATGATTTTATAAGCACATATATGAAAATAGCAGATTATGTTAATCAATGTACACTTTATAGGGATGCATCCCATTCATATTACAACTCGTCAGTAATTGGTGACATAGTTGATAAATATTTAAGCGGAGATATTTCAAAAGAAAAGTTTATACGTCAACTCACAGCGGCAACGGAAATTTATTTAACGGAATAGACTAAGGATAAAATGTATTATGTTCACACGCTTTTTATTTAAACCACATGAATCTATTAAAGCCATAATAGCTATACTTTTAAGTGTTATAATAATTACTTCATTTTCAAGTTGTGCAATAAAAAATAACAGCGAACAAAATCATCTTGTTTATTATACATTAAATGATGAAGACTCTCTTTCTTGGATTATAGAAAAATACAATAAATACTGCATAAACAGTAATAATCCGTCTTTCCAAGTTGAGATAGTTAAATTTGATTCTGAACAAGAAATGTCAACGCAGATATCAACTGAAATTATGGCAGGAAGTGGACCTGATATTATTTCACTTAGTCAAAAATTACCTTTTGAAAAATTAATTGAAAGCCGTTCATTAATGAATATTTATGATTTGCTAAAAGATGATAATTCTTCAAATGCAATAAATCTTGATGATTATAACGTTAACATACTCAACGCAGGAGTTTATGATAACGGTTTATATATTGTACCGCTGTTTTATGGAGTTGATGTATTGGTATCTACAGAAGAAAGATTGAAAAATTTCGATATCAAAGAAAATAACGGCTTTTCTTTGACATACAGTAATTTTTCAGATGTATTTGAAAATTATTTTTTAAATGATGAAGGCTATTCATTTGTATCTAATGAGTTGTCGGATTTTTTGTGGTTTGATTATCCAATGCAACTCTTTTGCAGATTTTTAAACAGCTATGTTGATTTTGAAAATAAAGCTGTGTATTTTGATACCGATGAATTTAAAGATAATTTAGATGTAATGATGCAGATGTTGACGATTTCTCAAAAAAACAATACAAATGAATTGTTTGACGGATTGTATATAAATCGGTCATTTCCGTTGATGGCAGGAAATTATTCTTATTATCAATCTATAAATGAAACACCTGTAGTCTTTCGTGGATTGACAAAAAACAAAGATGTTAATTCCGCACACATACAGGCTGGATATGCAATTAATAATAATACACAACTAAAGGAGCAAGCACTTGCGTTTATAAAATATACTCTTAGTGATGAAATTCAAGAAATTGGTGCAACAGCATCAGGAAGTTTGAGTTTTCCTGTGAATATGTCTGTTTACGATAATGCTAAGCTTGTTGCCGGCTCAAGAACGGATGATAACAATAAAATTATCGGGATTGACAACGATTTTATGAAAGCATACATTGACATTGCCGATAATGTAAACGCTTGCACCTTGTATCGAGATGTGTCACATTCATATTATAATGACAATGTTATCGGTGACATTGTTGACAATTATATACATAAAGGTATATCAAAGGATAAATTTATTCGTCAGCTTTCGGCTGCTACGGAAATTTATTTAACAGAATGAACTGGTATATTATGATTAGATTTAAATGTATATTACAAAATGATGAAACAGATTGCGGTCCGGCTTGTCTGGCCGCAATTTTTGGAAAATACGGTTTAAAAGTATCTATAGCAAAAATTAGGGATATTGCAGGTACGGATCGACAAGGTACTAGTGCATACGGTCTTGTAAAGGTAATTGAACATTTTGGTTTTCAGCAAAAGGTTGTTGAAGCAGATAAAAGCGTGTTAACTAATAAATTGCCTTTGCCTGCAATTGCACACGTGATAATTGACAATTCCTTATTGCATTATGTAGTTATAACTAAAGTTAAGGGTGATACTGTAGTAGTTTCCGACCCTGCAAAAGGAATTGTAAAGTATAAAAAAGAAGATTTCCTTAAAATTTGGACTAAGATATTAATTCTTATTGTACCAACAAACAACTCTCAAAAAGGAAATAAAAAACAAAGCACATTAATAAGTTTTTTTCGTTTGCTTATTTCTCAAAAATGGCTGTTGTTAAGAATATTTATTCTCTCAATGATTCTGACTTCAATAGGTATTATTACTTCTTTTTATTATCAAGTTTTAATGGATGATATTGTTCCGAGCTCTTCTTTAGAAATGCTGAACTATGTGTCAGTTATTACTTTGTGTTTATTCTTTGTGCAGATAGGACTGAATTTTTTAAGAGGATTTTTAATTGTAAAATTAGAGCAGAATATTGATATTCCTATTATGCTGGGATATTATAACCACGCTTTGATTTTACCCATGAAGTTTTATTCTATGCGTGATACCGGCGAAATCATATCTAGATTTAATGACGCTTCAAGTATAAGAGATATTGTATCGGAAGCGTCATTAACAATTATGATGGATACTATTATGGCAGTCGTAGGTGCAGTGGTTTTATTTAACAGCAACAGGCTATTATTTTTGATTTCTGTAGTTGTGTTGATTTTGTATGGAATAATAGTTTTTGTATATAATAAACCAATTAAAAAAATTAACAGAAAAATAATGGAGATGAATTCTAAGGTTACTTCTCAATTTATTGAAACTGTAAACGGCATTGAAACAATTAAAGCCTTTAATAAAGAAGAAAATGAAAAAGAAAAAACGGACAAAATGTATAGAAAATTTTTAAAAAAGGTATTTAATGGAGGTGTATTATCTCTTAGTCAACAAACTATTACTATGTTTGTTGCTATTGTAGGGGAACTTGTCATTTTATGGGTTGGAGCTATGTATGTTATTAAAGGGGAACTGACGATTGGTGAACTAATAACTTTTAATGCGTTATTAGGATATTTTATCGAACCAATAAAAAATTTAATTAATCTTCAACCGCAAATACAAACGGCAATTGTAGCAGCCGACAGATTAGGGGAAATTCTTGATATATCTCCGGAATACGAGAAAAATGATATGCGCACAACTTATAATAGTGAAATTAAGTTTGACAATCTTATAATTTCACATCTTAATTTTCGATATGGAACACGAGACCTTGTATTAAAAGATATTAATTTGAAAATTAAACATGGAGAAAAAATAGCTTTTGTTGGCGAAAGCGGTTCAGGAAAGACAACGTTAGCCAAATTGCTTATTAGGTTGTATGAACAGGAAAAGGGAAGCATTAAACTTGATTCTATTGATATAAGAGAGTTTTCAATAAAGCAGATAAGAGATAATATTTCTTACATATCACAAAATACTTTTCTTTTCAGTGGTACGATAAAGGAGAATTTGTTGTTTGGTAATTCTGATGCAAATAATGATGATATATCAAGAGTTTGCAGAATGTGTGAACTTGAAGAATATATTAATAGTTTGCCATTAAAATATAATACCAGAATAGAGGAAAACGGTAAAAACTTATCCGGTGGTCAAAAACAGCGCTTAGCGATAGCAAGGGCTTTATTAAAAAATCCGAAAATTTTAATTATGGATGAGGCTACGAGTAACCTGGATTATATTACTGAAAAAACTATCGAAAATACAATTAATAAGTTTTCGAAAAATATGACAACAATAATCATAGCTCATAGACTTAGCACCATTAAGGATTGTGACAAGATTTTTGTGTTCAAAGACGGTCAGATAGTTGAAACCGGAAATCATAGCGATTTACTAAAGCAAAGGGGGTATTATTATCAACTTTGGAATGGACAAGATAAGAGTATTACATAGGAATGATATTATGAAACGAAAAACACTGACAAGAAAGCAAAAGGAACATATAGCAGCATACCTGTTTATATTACCGTCTTTTTTAGGCATAGCGGTGTTTTATATTGTGCCGTACATAATTTGTTTTATAAAAAGCCTATACGTTGGAGGCACTTTTGTAGGAATAGAAAATTACATACACCTTTTTCAAAATAATACTTTTTTGCTCGCTCTTAAAAATACAGCAATATTTACTATTACTGCAATACCGCTATTAATGATAATTTCTTTTCTTGTTGCCTTATTCCTTAATTCTTTTAAGAAAATATCATCGTTTTTCAGAAGTGCCTTGCTAATTCCTGTTGTTGTGCCTGTTGCTTCTCTTATTTGCGTGTGGCAGGTGATATTTGACGATTACGGCGCGATAAACGGACTTTTGAATTCCCTTGGATTTAACACCATTGAATTTTTTAATTCCGAATTTTCGATGGTGATGATAATTTTTATTTACATTTGGAAATACTGCGGATTTTGTGTGATTTTGTTTACGGCCGGACTTGCCAATGTGTCGCAGACACTCTATGAAAGTGCAAGGCTTGATGGTGCAAGTTCATTTCAAATAGTTACAAGAATTACTATACCGATGATTACACCGACAACATTTTTTGTTTTCCTTATGGAATTGATTTATTCTTTCAAAATCTTCCGTGAGGTCTTTGCATTGTTTGGTGATTATCCGAATTCAAATGTCTATTTTCTCCAAAACTTTATCAATAATAATTACTACAATCTAAATTATCCCAGGCTTTCTTCCGCCTCCATAATTTTATCTGCGTTTATGATAATTGTACTGCTTGCTTTCTTCATTTTCGAACGAAAGCACAGCTTTGCAGAATAGGGGGCAGTGAAGTGAAAAAAACAATAAAAATAATTAAGTATATTTTTCTGCTTTTAATTACGGCGATTTTTCTTTTCCCTGTTGTGTATATGATTGCCTGTTCGTTTATGTCGAATTCACAGGTTAGCTCAATGCTCGACTTTACAAACGGAGAATATAAGGAGATTAACCTCATTCCTGAGATGTTCTCACTTAAACAGTATTATCAAGTGTTTTTCAGAAGACCTGAATATCTGCTGAAATTTTGGAATTCCGTAATCATTACCTTTCCTACGGTAATCGGTCAGGTGATAGTTTCCTCCTTGGCGGCGTTTGCCTTTGCAAAGCTGAAATTTCCCTGCAGAGATAAGTTGTTTTTTATTTATATTGTCTTGTTGATACTGCCGTTGCAAGTAACACTTGTACCGAATTATATTGTTCTTGACAATCTTGAGCTTCTTAATAACTTTCTTGCAATAATATTGCCCGGCACTTTTTCTGCATTTGGAATCTGCCTTTTAAGGCAAAGCATAAAATACATACCGGACTCATCAATAGAAGCAGCACGCATTGACGGTGCGTCATATTTTAAAATATTCACAAATATTATTCTCCCTCAGATTAAGGGCGGACTTATAACCCTTACTTTACTGTGCTTTATTGACAACTGGAATGTTGTTGAACAGCCGCTTATCTACTTTGATGATGAGGCTATGTATCCGCTTTCAATAGCTTTATCTGATATAAGCAACTCTGATTACGGAATTGTCTTTGCCTGCGGAGTTATGTTTATGATTCCGGCATTACTGATTTATTTGTACGGGCAAAAAGATATTGACTCACCATTTGTTCAAGTTGATAAAAACTAGGAGAACGGCTTATGAAAAAAGAAAAGTTAAAAAAGTATTCAATACGATTTGGTGTTGCATTTTTTATTGTACTTGCCTTTCTTACATACTTTTCAAGTACAATAGATAATATGCTTTTGCCACAGGTGAAAGTCACACAAATATCATACGGCACTATTGACGGGAATCAAAGCAGTGACGACAGGTATTTAATACCGATTTCTGCGGTTATTGCTATGGGAGATACCGGCTCAGTGTTTGTTACAAGAACAGACGAAAATAACAAGACAACCGTTAGCGAAGCTACTGTAAATATTGAAAACAGTGATGACCTGTATTATGAAGTGACTTCTGATGATATATACGGTGGTATTGAGGTTGTATATTCAACATCAAAGAGTATTTCAAACGGTGACAGGGTGCATATTGCCGAGGAGGAGTAGCAGATGTCAAAGAAGAGAATTTTATCTGTCGTTTTGATAACTGCACTTAATCTGGCTGTTTTTTGCACTTGTTTTTATATAAGCGGCAATGCACTTGATCAGCTGACGAGTATAACTCAGATGAATTATAATCTGAAGTCAGATTCTTTGCCTTTGACAATTAAAGATATCGAAAGCCTGTCAGCTCGAATTTCATTAAACCAGGTCAGTTTTTGTGCAGATCTTGATGAAACAATTGTTAAAGAAGAAACAGTTACTCCTGTTCTTACAAATGAATTTTATTTTGAAATTTACGGACAAAAACTTAACGGTGACAGTATTACTAAGGAGAATATAGAAAATGAAGACAAGGTTGCAGTTATCTCAAGCAGTCTTGCACTTAAATTGTTTTTTAATACAGATGCAGTAGGGAAGACAATAACGCTTAATGATGAAGTCTATACGATTTGCGGTGTTATTCAGGAAAGCGAAAACATTATTAACAGTCTTTCGAGTGATGGAAAGCAGAGAGTTTACATTCCCTATACCTGTTATAGCGGATATGAAAATTGTGATGTATATACTATTTCATATGACAATTCGGCAAGCTCTGCACCATTAATTGAGCAGATGAAATTATCTCAATACCACTCGACAAATTTTTCTGAAAAAGCAAAGGTAATCAAAAACTTTGAACACATTATATATCTGATACTATTCATTGCTTTGTGTTTTATATCGATGAAACTATGGTACAGAATTTGCAAAAAACTTATCAAAGATATAAAAGAAAATCTGAATGAAATTTACTTTTTAAATTCTTTTAAATCCATACCGCACAAATACACTTTATTGATTATAACGGTACTTGGCATACCCACTGTATTGTTAGTAATATTTCTTCTGTCCGATTTTAACATTTTTATAATTTCCAAGTACATCCCATATGACAATATTTTAGATGTGCCTTATTACATATCAGCTGTTGTTAAAAATTCAAATGACATTAATTCTCTTGCATTGATGGGCAATACTTTTCTTGTTAATCTCTACTCAAGTTCTTTTTCAGTCCTTGTGTGGTTGCTGGTTATATTTGCGTTGTTTTCTGTAGTTCTTTTTAGTATTGTTAATATAATAATAAATAGAATAATTTTGTTAGTTCAAAATAGAGGCTAAGATTACTCAATTTTTAGAGAAAGGAAAATTTATACAATGTTATTAAAATTTGAAAAACTCAGGGAAGAGCGACCAAAAGTTAGAAGAGTCTTTGATGAAATAAGTGATTTTTGTGATAAAATGTTAGTTGTAAACTATATTATTCTGTTTGTTTGTTCTGTAGTCATAATTGGTGTACCAACTGCATTAGCTTTTTTATCCTGTCCTGAAGATATTCGTGTATGGATTGCGTCAATTGTAGGTGGAATTTTATCTCTGGTTGTTATTCCGCTGTTAATTAATCATATAAAACGCAAACAGAAAATGGTTGACGAATTATATGAAAATAATAGGCCTTTATATGAAAGATTGAGTGATATATTAGTCAAGTTGTTAGCGGATGAATACATTGCTCATAATAAAAATGTACGTGCTGAAATGAATACTGCTGCAAAACAAAATCTAATTATATCTTCATTAAAGAAGTTTATTTGCGAAAATTATGAGAAAATGTGCAATACATTTTCGGTGAGTTTAATATGGGATATTGTTGATGTATATAATGAATGTTTGAATGATATTACAAAATATAGCAATATTCGAGCTAAAGTCAGAAAATGTTTTCGTAATATGAGAAGAGATTCAGGTGCAAAAGGTTCATTTTATATTAATCAGGGTGTAATAACTATGCTTTGTTCTGACAATAACGAAAATAGATAAAATACATAAGAAATAATTTAATATATGCTTGTTAAGTGTCGACAGGTTTTAGCTTTTAATGCTATACTTGTCGGCACTATTTTTTGCCATTTTTGCATTAAAAGCAGGAAGGGCAAAATGATTTATAGAAACAAAAGTCCTCCAATTGATCTGAAATAAAGATTTCAGGATTGATTGGAGGACTTTTTATGAAATGTATAAGTTCAAATAATAAAGAAATAAAAATAATTGATTTAAATGAAGAGTATCCCGGATTGACATCAAATGTCCGCTGGGCAGTTGTGTCCGATATGAATTATCAGGAGCTTTCAAATGAATTTGGTGAAGAACTCAAGCCATTTACTCCGTTTCTTATTCTTACGGAAGAACAGGGTGAAGAAATTATTAGGTATAACCGAAATCAAGAAAAATTTGATTGGCGTATGCGTAACAAAGAAGATTTTATCGGATATGAAGATGGAAGAACTGAAAGCGTACATAAGGTGAGATGTGGTGAAAATCTTATAAGTTCAATAGAGCTCAAAGATGAATATTCAGCTTTATATTCCGCTTTAGATGATCTGACTGATAAACAGAGAGAAAGGATTATATTGAACTACATAAATGGTTTGTCAGAAAGAAAAATCGCCGCTTTGCAGGGGGTGTGTCAGAAATCCGTACATGAATCTATTGCATCAGGATTGAAAAAATTAGAAAAATCAGAAAAATTAAAAGCTTTTTTGAGAAATACCCCCTCAAAAGCTTATTCCCCCTCCTAATTAATGAAGGGGTTATTTTCCAACCTCTGTTGAACATTGAAAACTGAATATCAGCACATCAGATACTTTCCTTCTGCTGTTCGGAACGGACAAGCCACATGAGCGAACATATTTTATATATCTTCAGGACTCAGACATTGAAAGGCAAATTCAATGACGGCGATGACGTGCAGAAGGGACAATGATACTTCCGTCAAGTCAAAAGTCGAGCGTGATAAAACCGTCGCAACCAAAGATGGCGGCTGTGGGAGATCCTCACGGTGGTGAAATTCCAATGGAGCTATAATGCAATGCCGTCTGATGTGTTCCTTGTCGCAGGGCATCGAGGATAAATAGCGACAAAAGGATAGCGTGAAAATTAGAACTATCCAAAACGATTGATTTTATCCCGACAGCAGAAGATTTTTGTTTTCTGCTGTCGGGGTATTTAGAAGAAAATTACTGAAAGAAGGTGTTAAAATGTTAGGATTTATGATTGGTCTTTTTGTCGGTGCTTTTATCGGCGTTTGCGTTATGTGCCTGTGCAATGCAGCGGCAAAAGCTGATGAGCAGATGGAAGATCATATAAACGACAAAAACAAAAAATAAGGAACAGGTGGTAATTTGAACGAAAACTATATAACTGAAAATAACATTGATTCAGAACATAGAATAGAATCTGTTATAAACGACTGCAAGGTTACAATCTACTTTTCTAAAAACAGAAATAACCATGTTGAAAGGAATATTCTCGAAAATCTTTTGGATACATTTGAGAACAGAATGAAATCTCAGATTGGATGCTGAATTTCTTTCAATTTAATTTTGGATTTCGCTGGATATTATAGAAATTATGTAGTATTGTTGGTTTGCAAAAATCGTATGAAAGGGTGATAAAATGAAAAGAGTATATTGCTTGTACAGAGTATCAACCAAAGGTCAGGTTGATAAAGATGATATTCCAATGCAGAAAACCTCGTGCAGAGAATTCGCAGAGCGCAATGGCTGGACCATTCTGAAAGAGTTTCAGGAAAAAGGTGTGTCGAGATTCAAGGTTTCGGCAAGCAATCGAGATGCTATTCAGGATTTGAAAGCCGCCGCAGAAAAGAAAGAATTTGATGTACTCCTTGTCTTTATGTTTGACAGAATAGGCAGAATTGATGACGAAACCCCGTTTGTCGTCGAATGGTTCATCAAACACGGCATAGAGGTGTGGAGTGTTAACGAGGGCGAACAGCGTATGGATAATCATGTGGATAAGCTTATGAATTACATACGATTTTGGCAAGCCAACGGTGAGAGTCAGAAAACGTCAGCACGTGTTAAAACTCGCCTTAACCAAATGACGTTAGACGGCAAGTTTACCGGAGGTGTTGCACCATTCGGTTACAAACTTATAAAAAGCGGTGAAATCAACAAAAAGGGAAAAGAGCTTATGGACATAGTCGTTGACGATGATGAAGCTCCGATAGTTAAGAAGATATTTGAGATGACAGTCAAGGAAGGTTACGGTTCATATCGAATGGCTGACTATCTGAACAGTCACTGCATAAGAACTCATAACAACAGCAAATTTCAATGTAATACGGTTAATCGTATTCTAAAGAACAGGCTGTACTGCGGTTATCTTGTGTCAGGCGGTGTTGAATCACCGTATATAGAAAGACTGCATATCATAGATGAAAATATCTTCGACCAAGCACAGTTTATACTGAAACAACGCTCATCAAAGAACGAAGAAAAACAACAGATAGCAAGAACAACAAAAGGCAGTACATTGCTGTCGGGAAATATATACTGTGCTCACTGCGGTCAGAAGATGGTATCAACAAGCTATATCGACAGATACGACAGAGCAGACGGCAGTCAGTACAGAGCTCGCAGACAAAGATATATCTGTACCAATAAAGCGATGAAAAGAGGTGCTTGTGACGGACAGTCGGCGTATGTGGCACACAGAATTGACGGTGCCGTGCTTGCAACGCTGAGAGATTATCTCGCCAAAATCAAATCAACACCAAAAGATATAGCACTCGAAAAACGATATAAATCAGAAATAGCAGAATATAAAAGAAAACAAACTAAGATTGAAAAAGAGATTGATAAACTAAAAAGACAGGTAATTGAATTATCTGCTGAAATAGGACGCTCTTTACTTGGTGAGAGCCGATTCGCTCCCGATATACTGTCAGCTTCTATTGATAATACAAACGATTTACTCCATAAAAAAGAAACTGAATTAAATGATATAAAGTTCAAGCTTGCCAATCAGCAAAATGCGATGGGTAAGCTTGATTTTTATTACTCACAATTCAGAACTTGGGCTGATGAGTTTGATAACTCCACAATGGAACAGAAGAAAATGATAGCTTGTCAGCTCATAAGAGAAGTGAAAGTATCACGGGGATACGAATTAGAGATTATATTCGACCTTAATTATGAACAATTCTTATCTCTATAAAGCCTAATAGATTGAATTTACAAATTTATTCTGCTATAATAATTTTAGGTTAGAAGTGGGTGAACATATATGAGTGAAGAAAATAAAATACAAATTTTTGAAGATAAAAAGATTCGTACTGCGTGGAATGAGTCGGAAGAAGAATGGTATTTTTCCATAGTTGATGTAATTTCAGTTCTGACTGACAGTAACGAACCTCGTCGTTACTGGAGCGATCTTAAGCGAAAGCTTAAAGCTGAAGGAGCAAACCAGTTGTACGAAAATATCGTACAACTGAAAATGCAATCTCCTAAGGATGGTAAAAATTACAAGACGGATGTTGCAAATACAGAGCAACTTTTGAGAATAATTCAATCTATTCCGTCGCCAAAAGCAGAACCTTTCAAAATGTGGCTTGCAGAAGTAGGTCGAGAGAGAATTGATGAAACCATAGACCCTGAACTTACCATAGAGAGAGCCCTTGAAACTTATCTGAAAAAAGGGTATAGCAGGGAGTGGATAAATCAAAGACTTCAGGCTATACAGGTAAGAAAAGAGCTTACTGATGAATGGGATTCTCGTGGTGTAAAGCAGGGTGTAGAATATGCAATTCTGACTGATGAAATTACAAAAGCATGGTCGGGAATGACAACCCGCCAGTATAAAAATCTCAAAGGATTAAAAAAGGAAAACCTGTGATTACTTCAAAAAATGCCGTCGATTTTTCAAATCTCATTTCCGATGTAATAGAAAATGATTTTGATAAAAGTGAATAAAGTATTCTGATTGCCTTGTGAGTTAAAAAATCCCGCAAGGCTTTTATTATATCCCAATTTCAAGTTTATTCCTCGGATGTTTGGAAGACAGAATATTCTTCTGTTTGTTAATGCTCGTATGTGTGTAAATCTGCGTTGTGGTAATGGAGCTGTGACCCAGCATTTGTTGAATATAGCGTATGTCAACATCTTCTTCAAGCAGTAGAGTTGCAAAAGAGTGACGAAACATATGCGGAGTAATGTGCAGCGGCACTTCCGCACCGATTACATAGCTGTTAATCATATTGCGAACAGACTGCTCAGATAGACGATTGCCGAGTCTATTTATAAAGAAAAATTTGTTGTTTGCTATTTCAAATTTAAATGATTGATTATACTTTTTGAGCAACTCCTGAACATTTTGATTGCAGATTTGAATCAGGCGTTCTTTTGAGCCCTTTCCGTAAATTTTGATTATGTAATCATTAAAATCAATTTGTTCAGTCGTGAGTGTGCATAATTCTGAAATCCTCATTCCGGTGGCAAACAGTAACTCAAGTATGAGTGCATCCCGCAGAGCAACCCTTTTAGCATATTCAGTTTTAGCTTTGGTAAGTTGTAGATAAGCAAACCTAATAATTTGCTCAATATTATTTATAGGAATAGTTTTGGGAAGAATAAAGGGTTCTTTATATTTGATTTGTATCTTATGAAAAGGGTTAATATCAATAAGTTCCTCAATTTCAAGATAGTGAAAAAATGCTTTTAGCGAAGCGATTTTTCGTTTAACACTCTTAGGTTTGTACTTGCAATGCAGTAAATCAATGTATTGCTCAATGGATTTTTTGTTTGTCCATTCAATAGCAGATTCCATAGTGAATTCAAAATACTGCCTTAAATCAATAGTGTATGATTTTATCGTTTTCTGATCAAGATTTTTTCTTGAAAGGCAAAAGTTTAGATAATCAGTTGTTAGATTATTTGATTGTAAATTTTTTATTTCCATCGCATATAGCTCCTTATATTTAATAAAATTATTATGCAATAGAAAACAAAGAAAGTCTATTCAAATATCTATATTTATTTTGCCTAAAAATTTTATTTATTGAGCAATAAACAAAATTGTATTATACAAAATGCATAAAAACACTATGTGAAATTTTATAACTGATTTACGCAAAAGTTATTTAAATATTTGTCAAATTATGTTATAATTGACACCATAAAGGGTGATTATAAATGTTTTTATATTACATACCCGAAATATAGATTTAGTTAAGGCTTAATACTTTTTTCTTAGAATGAGATTAAGCACTACATAGACATACACCAGTTGAATGTAAGATGTGTAGCGTATTTTGTTAACAGAAATGTATTATTGACCTTACCTGAAAATAATGAATAAAGGATAACTTCTAATTATATATTGGTGAAATAATAATGATTATGCATAGATGAATTAGGGTACAACTTTTACTCAAGGCTTATCATACCAATCCCGTGGTAAAAGATATTAATTTGTTGATTGCGAATATTGTTGATTTTTTCAGTTTCAAAGATTATGATTTTATCAATAAAATCCTCGATGACATCAGGTGTTAATTCTGATAATGGTGTATGATACTTTTCAAGCATTTTAATAAATTTTGATATTGCAACTGTTTGCTTATCAATATCAACACTTTTTCTTGAACGGTCAATAATGAGTCTTTGCAACTCAGCTTTCTCAACACAAAAATTTTTATCTAACATTTGAAATGTTTCAAGAGTAATATTACCTTTGACTTTGTCCTCATACAAGTTAATAAGAATTTTATCAATCTCTGAAATGCGATTATTTGCATTTTGGAGATTTTTTTCGTTCTCAATTTTTTGTTTTTGAGTTTCTAACTGCTTTTTCGTTTCAATCAATGAAACAAGGCTTTTTCTATCTGTCGTAATAAGAGCATTAATGCTTTTCGTAACATAAGAAATCAACTTTTTTTCATTGATATAGTGTGAAGTGCAATCTGATGTCAATCTCGATTTTGAACATACATATGAGTTAGTACAATTTTTATTGAATTTACGCTGTATGTACATCTTACTGTCACAATCAGAGCAAAACAACACATTAGCAAAAAGTGCTTGTTCGTCAAATCGTCTATATACTCTTTTTCTTTTCGTCCTGAGTAATTGAGCTTTTTCAAAAACTTCTCGCTCTATTATTGCAGGTTGTGTGTCAGTAAACACTTTCTTAGTGCCAAGTTCAGATATTTTAAAATTAACCGTATCGCCTGTATATTCTTGATGAGATAGTATCTGTGTTATAGTCTGCACAGACCAACGAAACGGATTTTTAGTTTTGTCTGATTTCTTAGCATTCGGTGTTTCAATTTTTTGTTGAAACAGATAATTTGCAATCATTGATTGTCCGTATCCTTTGAGATACAAATTAAAAATTATTTTAACAACATTCGCAGATGGTTCATCAATTACCCACTCACCATTTTCGCCTTTTTTATAACCATAAATAGTGCGACAGGTTAATCTTTTACCTGAATTACCTTTGCTTTTTACAACAGCTCTTTGCTTGCGTGACAAATCTTTAGCATACCATTCATTCATAATGTTTTTAAATGGTACAAAATCGTTCATTCCAGCCTCGTTGAAAGAATCTATATTATCAGTTACCGAAATAAACCTTATATCATTCTCAGGAAACAATACCTCGGTATAATATCCTACTTTAAGATAATTCCTTCCCAAGCGTGATAAATCCTTGACTACAACACTTCCGATTAGATTATTCTCTACATCAGATATAAGTCGCTTAAAATCGGGACGCTCAAAGTTTGTGCCGGTATATCCATCGTCAACATAGAATTCTATCTGCCTTAAGCCGTGTTTGTAAGCATAATCTTGCAATAGCTCTTTTTGGTGTATGATTGAGTTGCTGTCACCTTTAAGCTCATCATCAGCCGATAAGCGACAATACAAAGCGGTTATCTTTAAATCTTGTCTGTTTTCGTGCATTTTATCCTCCAATATAAACAGACAACAATTGATTACAGCAATCATAACACAGCACAATATTCATTGCAAGAGTTGCGGATAATATACAGAGAAGCAAGTCCTCTATATATGTTCCGCATTTTTGAGGTTTTTGCACCTCTTTTTTGTAAAAAAATAAATATTCTTTGATTTTATTTTAAAATTCATCAAAATGTTGCTCAATGAGTTGTCTTAACTTGCTTAAAGTTCTGTTGAGCTTGCGTACATAGACTTGCCTGGATATGTTGTGCTTCTTGCCGAGTTCTTGATAAGTTTTTCGCTTTACATCCTCATAAAAAAAGCACTCATCTATTATTTGCCTTTCGATTACTGATAACTCCTGTAATGCAGCCATTAGAGCTTTGTGCAGATTATTTTTATTTATAACGCTATTAATATCTGCACTATTATCAACTTGATTTATATTTTTATCATTTATATCGTCAAGAGATAAAATACTTTTGCATTTATTGCTTCTGTAATCTTTTTCAAAAAGCAAATATTTTTCTTGTCTTGCGGTTTGTCTTTTGTATGCTTTCAGCAAAATTAATTGCTTATCATCAGCATTATTACTGTTATTCGTCATTAAAACTCTCCGTTCCAATAACGATTAACAGACAACATCGATGACTTTATAATATCACAATATTTGCCATAAAACAATATAAAAATTACAAAAATATATATTTTAAATTTTTTTGTCAAAATTGGGTGCATAATACGATTTTTTGCGGATTATATATAGGGGGTGCAGATAATTTCAAATACCCCTTTTCACTAAAATAGCAAGCACTGCTTTGTGTGGACACAAATCCTAATTTTTTCTCCGCTTTAAGCTCCGAAAAAATGCTTGTTAAGGGCAAATCCCCTAAAACCCCTAAATACTTATTTTACGAAAGGCTTATCTTATGAAAGATAGAAATATAAAAGACAATGGCAAAAATAAAAATATAATTATCAAGTTCAGAGTATCACCACAAGAATTTGAAATTATCGAAAATAGAATGTCATTAACAAGAGAAATTTCTATAAGTTCTTATACTCGAAAAATGGCAATGAACGGACTAATAATTAATTTGGATTTAAAAGAAATTGCACAGCTTAATAAATCATTAATTAATATCGGTGCTAATATAAATCAAATTGCCAAAAGAGTAAATGCGACAAATCGCTATTACGATGATGACATTAAATATATAAAGGAAGTATCGGAAAATATATGGCAGTCACTAAAATCGGTGCAATCAAAACTTCTCTCGCTGTAGCAATAGACTATATACTAAATCCTGAAAAAACAGACAATGGACGATTAGTGCATACATTTGGATGTACTGCAGACGGTAAAACAGCAGAGCGTGAATTTTTAGATATCAGAGCATTAGGAACAGGAAAAGGATCTGTCCTTGCACAACATATAAAACAATCATTCAAAATCGGAGAAATCACACCGGAACAAGCATTAGAAATAGGAGTTAAAACTGCAGAACGATTGCTTGATAATAACTATCAATATATTGTATCTACACATATTGATAAAGCTCATATACATAATCATATTATCTTTAATAATATTGATTTTGTGAATTTCCGAAGTTTTGAATATCAAAAAAACCGAGGTGGCAAAGTTTGGGAAAAGTTAAGAAATATTAACGATGATTTGTGTCGAGAAAATAATTTGTCTGTAATTGAAAATCCTCAAAATAAAGGTAAGTGCTACTACGAATGGCAACAAGATTATTTAGGCACAAGTTGGAAATCTAAACTCAGATATATTATTGATGAAACAATAATGCAATGTACAAACTTTGACGAATTTCTGACACTAATCAAAAGCAAAAAAGTTGAGTGTGTATATACCCCAAATAATGTTGTGAAAATTAAGTTTCGCCTTGAAGGACAAGAAAGATTTTCAAGAGGTCGAACTCTCGGTTGGTTTTATGACGAACCACAAATACGAAAAAGGATTGAACAATATCAGTTTCTTAAAAAAGGCATTTCAGGAAAAACTTATAAGACAAATATTATAGACACTAATAAATTTCAAGCATCTAAAGGATTATTGCATTGGGCAGAATTGCAAAATATGAAAGAAGCGTCAAGACTTATTAATTTTTTGACTACGCACAATATCAGCAATCAGGAGGATATTGAAAACAGTTCTACTCAAAAATACAACGAAAGAATGATGCTTGTATCGCAGCTTAACAAGAAACAACGGCAGATTGATGAAATCGGAGATGTAATAAAACTCATTAACACATACGAAAAATACAAAGCTGTTCATACAGGTTTGCAAAATTCAAAAAATCCGAGCCGTTATAAAAAAGAAAACATCACCGCACTACATAAGTACGATGATGCCGTTAATAAATTATTAAATTTGTATCCTGACAAAACATTGCCGAGGATTGAAAAACTAACAAACGAAAGGAATCACTTGATTGAAGATATAAAAGAATTAAACGAGCAGTACAAACAAACAGTAAGCGAATTAAAAGAACTTGAGTTTGCCCGTCAGAGTATCGAAGATTATTTAAAGGCATCTGATAAATCACATAAAAACGAATTGGAATAATCAGTCTTTATGATTTTTTATGTAATAATCAATGCAAGTATTAATAAATTCGTTAAAACTCATTTTATGCTCCAATATTTGCAATAGCTTGCGTGTGTAGCAGTTGATTTGAATGTGTTTCCGCACATCTTGCAAATAAACTCTCTTTCTTTTGGAATACTTCTCTTATTTATTTTATCCATTTACATCTCACCCTTTTATATATTTGACAATGTTATTATTGTGATATGTGGTATATAATAAATATAAAGAGATATAAAAATCAACAAAGGAGAGGTTAATCAATGAATAGGACAAGACCGAAGCAGTTAAGTGAATACTTAGCTGCTTTTTATTATATGAAATAAGGAGAATAGCTATATGCAAGAAAGAGAAATAATATATAAAATACTTTTTAGTTCTGTAGCTCCATACCTTTTAATTACAGCAAATTTAATTATAATGGTATGTATTATCAAAATTTTATGGATTACAGTAAAAAACAAAAACAAAAAAATCAGTTCGGAAACTATTGCTTTCTCTTGCGTATGTCAATTCTTCTATTATATACTGATGGACTTAGACTTACACTTATGGTTATCTATTATATTTTTATCAGCGTATTTAATAGTTTATAATAGTGTTAAAAGATTACAAGATGGAACATACACTTTTCCAACACTGTTATTGATGACATTTGCTATGTATTTATCTATAAGTGAATCAATTCCAATATTTTTTGTTGCAATACTTGTATCTCTCCCCATTCAAATAAGAACGCTATGGATTGAAAACAAAGATAAAAAATGATATAATTTGTCCAAAGGTGATGAATTATATGATGAATTTTATTTTTAGGTGTTTTGATATTCCTTTTACATTTATATGGAAATTTCAAATTAAAATAATGCAGTTAAGTTATCACTTAAAACCTAAAATAGAAAAGATTATATCAAATAATAAAGTTAGATCAGTTAAAAAAATATTGCTTGTCCTTTTAGGTTTAACAGTAGCAATATTTGGCTGTTTCAAAAGCTATAAAGGATTCTTAATAAGTGGTATTATTTTTTTCTGCTATATTTACCTATTAGATATTTTTGAAAATCTATCAAAGTATATTATTACGCCGTTTACATCACTAAGAATGTTCATAATTGCTTCTATACTTATTAATTTTTTTATCTCAATAATAGTTATGAACTACACTAAATCTTTATATGTTTTTCCGATACTCTTCATAATAATTAACCTTATTGCTAATACAAAGGTAGCAAAAACTTGCAATGCTATAATTGAAATTTCATTAGGTGTAATTTCTTTAATAAAAACACCTCTTGCCTATTTTATTTGCAACAAACAGTTTCCTTCTATATTAGATTATCATATAAACAATTATGATCTGTTCTCATATGTTGAAAATGTTATAGTTATAAATATGGATATTATATTATTCCCATTATTGGTTATTAACGGTATTGCTTTATTAATATGCGAAATTCACTCTTATTGGATTGATAAGTACAACGGAGGCAAAGAAATTACACACGATATTAAGAAATTAAAAGAATACATAAAAAAATAAGTATTGCAAAATCTCAGCTTAGAAAATTCTTTGCTGAGATTTTTTGAATTTAATAATTAATATTTGACAAACAAAAATGTGAATTGTAAAATTAAGATATAAAGACATATACGAAAGGGGTCAGAAGTATGACTACACAGGAAATGAACACAAACATTACAAACACGAATGAACCAACAGAGAAGAAAACGAATATGAAAAAGGCTATTGGTATTGTTGCGGTTGCGGCAGTAACGGTGGCGGCGGTCATTATTGCTATGCTGACCGCTTGCGGAAATAAACAGCCTGTTGCAACAGCAGACGAGGTTATCGGAACATCGGTACAAACAGTTACTCAGGTGGTTACAGACGCACAGGGTAACACACATATAGAGGAAGAAACAAAGGTCGTTGAAGTTAAGCAGACACAGCCTGCTGAGAAGTCGGAAAAAGCTACGGAAGCGAACGCAGAGAATATGGCAAAGACCGACAGCAAGCAGAACAACGGCAGTCAGAGCAACAATAACAGCAATCAGAATAACAACAATAATAACAATGCCGGCAACGGTTCATCAGGCAGCACAAACAAGCCTGCAAGCAATTCAGGCTCAAGCGGTTCATCAAGTCAGAGTAAACCGTCAGGCGGTTCGAGTTCAAGTAACTCAAGTCAGAGCAAGCCGTCAAGCGGCTCCGGCTCATCATCTTCAAGTAAGCCTGCACCGGCTACACAGCCTGCAACAAAAGACCAGCATGAGGGCAAAACTTGGTACGATGCAGAGTATAAGACCGAAAAAGTGTGGGTAGTTGATGAAGAGGGTTACACTTGGCAATGCCCAATTTATGAAGAGCATACAGCTGCGATTTGCAATACTTGTGGTGCTGAAATTACCGGACATACAAGTGAACATATGGAGGCTCATATGGATAAAGGCGAAAATGGTAGTTATCGTGTCGAAACTGTATCAAATATCGTTGGTTATGAAACCGAAACTGTTCCCGAAAAAGGACATTATGAAACAAAAACAACTCTTGTAAGAGAAGCCGGTTGGTATTAATCAAATAAAATACATCAATTAAAGCAGTTAAGTTTTGAACTTAGCTGCTTTTTTTATTACAAAAAAGTCTGAAAGGAGCATTGATATGAGCAGAAGTCCACCAAACTAACAAGATATATACTATCTCATTGAAAGGAGAGAAAAACTTAATAATGAAAATTCTTAAAAAGCTTACAGCCGTAATCATTTCGCTTGTTACTGTCTTTGCGATGTTTCCTATTGCTAATATTACGGCAAGTGCTTATTCATATACAGGGCTGTCTGAAATTGGTAACAAAATTTTGCTTGAATCGTCAGCAAAGCCTATCCCTTGGACAGACAGCCTTGTAGCTTATGAGTTTAAAATTAACGGTGAGATTGGGTATTGCATAGACCCAAATACACCTGCACAGAAAACAGAGGGCAAGACTGTTGAATTTACGGACTTTTTTGGAGAAACAGGCAAAGAAGTAATTAAACTTGACCCAAATTCCAATAACGAGAATGAAAAAGCACTAATAGCTGCTCTTAATACCTTTTACGGTGTAGCTTATGGTGATTATTTCAGCAGCTTTGAGGTTAATGGAAAATCAGCTAAAAGCATTTTGGATAAATATATTAACAACTCTTTGTATGAGCCGTTGTTTGCCAAAATTGATAAGGAATTTGGCAGCAAAGCAAACGAGAAAAAGTATTATATTTTATCTCACTATGCTTTAAGCCAGTTAGAACATCAGATGTTAGGTGATCCAACATCTGAATGGAAAGCTTGGTATGGCGATACCGATACAATCATTAACGAGCTTGCTGATTTTGCCCATAGTATTGCTAAATCGTCAAGAAACTGGTCGGTAATTAAAAAAAGAAGTGAAAGCAGTAACTTTTACATTTGTCAGCCGAAGCCGTCTGACGGTACATATTGCCAACACTTAATTGTAAGAATACCGAAAAAAGCTAAACTGTATCTTAAAAAAAGCGGTACAAGCGAAGAAATCAAGAACCTGACAGAACAGACAACTGATAAAGATTACTTGAATTTCGCAGGTGCACAGTACACCTTGTATAGCGATGATAACAAAGCAGTTGCAGTTGCGGAGCTTGATAAAAACGGTAACATTGCTAAAATTAAGTATTCGTACTCCAATCAGGACTGGATTACAAAGAATTACTTTGAGCTTGGTTCAGGTCAGTATTACCTCAAAGAAACAAAAGCACCGGCAAACGGTTACTTCGCTCTTAGCGACAAGAAATACAATGTTACAGTCACAACAGACGATTGCAATAATGAAAGAATACTTGATATTCTTCAACTATCTGATACCGAAATCGTTAAGCTGAAATTCAAAAAAGAAAGCAGTAATCCTGATTTGACAACAGACAATGACTGCTATTCATTAGACGGTGGTATGTTTGCTGTATTTGCAAACAAAAAGAGTGCTTATGATTATCTTGCAGATAACAGTGTAAAGAATAACATCGTTAGATACTTCATCACCGACAGCAACGGTGATTGCAAAGCTATATCTAAAGACGGTAACTCTTGGGACTATAACGCAAATTCAGAACTGTATAAAATTGCATACAGTGACAGTTACTATGCTGTCGAAATGGCAGCACCGAAAGGTTTTAAAAGCTATAACCGTCCGGTGCAAATGACTATAAATGGCACAAACGGTGGTTTTGCCGTATTATCAGCAACTATTTCTGACACACCTCTTAATGACCCTATAGGTATTAAAGTCCAAAAAAAGGATGCCGTTACCGGTCAGACAACCAATATGTCAGGTGCAGAATTTACTGTTAAATATTATAGCGGTTATTACTATTCTGAAAGTGAACTTGCAGGAAAATCACCTGAAAGAATATGGGTACTTAAAACCAACCAAAACGGTTATACTGATTTAAGTGAAAAATATCGTGCAGATAGTGACTATGGCAATGAATTTTATTATAGTGATGGAATAGCCACCTTGCCACTCGGCACTATAACAATACAGGAAACCAAAGCCCCGACAGGCTACAAAATCAATCCTGAATTGTTTATCCGTCAAATAAAGGTCGATGAAGTCACAGGCTCAATCACAACCTTTAATGAGATTGAAGTGCCTGAACCACGAGATACCGTTTACGGCAATCTTACAATCTACAAAACCGCTGATGACAGTAAGCGAGGAGCTAATACTGCTAAGGATGTATGGTTTAATGTCAAGTCTGATGACGGAGTGACAGACGAAAACATAGTAACAAAAAGCAAGGGCATAGACGGTGCAGCAACGCTCAGCGACTTGCCTGTTTACAAAGCAAGCGGAGAATATGTAAAATACATAATCACAGAGCTTGGCTACAAAAATGCAGACGGTACATACTCGATACCTGACAGATATATTCCTCCTGCTAAAAAAACCGTTACGCTAAAGGAAAATGTTACTCTTTCATTTTATTTTGCAAACAGACTTCAAAAAACAGGTCTTATCGTTCAGAAAGAATCAGAGGACGGCATTGTAAGCGGCTTTTACTTCTCGGTAAAGTCTGATGACGGCAAAACAAATAAGGTGCTTGTAACAGGCGAGGACGGCACTGCTCAGCTTACCAATCTTGCGGTGTATAACACAAGCAATGAAAAGGTTAAATACACAATTGACGAATTAGGCTTTAAAAATGCAGACGGTACATATTACTTCCCCACGAAGTATGTAAAGCCTGCGGCTCAAACCGTAACACTTGAGGACAGCAAGAGCATTATCGTTAAGATGTATAACTCACTTGTAAGAGGCAGTGTTCGACTTACAAAAACCGACGGCACAGACAATCCGCTTAAGGGCATTGAGTTTGAACTCTATAACACAAAAACAGGCATTGTTAATGTTATAAATAAAAGCAGTAGTATTATGTACGAAGCTGCCGACAGCAAGACGGCTGATACGGTAACAAAGCTCGTTACCGACAGCGACGGCAGAATTATTGTAAATAACCTCTTGCCCGGTGATTATTACTTCATTGAAACAGACAGCAAAGGTAATATGCCGTATGCAGGCAAGATTAACTTTACCATTTCGCCCGACAGCTTAGATACACTTGATATACAGCTTACGGTTAAGAATAACAGCGTCTTCATTCCTGAAACAGGCGGAACAGGAAACAACAGACCGATTTACATTGAAATCGGTGCTGCTGTATTAGCATTTACTTTTCTTGTGGGTGCTATTGGTTTTGGTATAAGGAAAAAGAAGAAACACATCGGCAAAAAGGCTCGACAGTAAATCTGTTGGGCTTTTTACATACAGTGGACAAATTGTCCGCAAAAAAATTTTTTAAGGAGGGGTTTTCTTATGAGAAAATCAATTAGAAAATCATTCACAGGCAAACTGCTCGCAGTAGTAATGATGTTGACATTACTCTTTGCGGCAATACCGACAGCAAGTGCGGCTACTGCACTTAAGACAAACCAAAAGGTAAATATCAGTGTGAAATGCACTAAACCTGGCTATACTTTTGAACTTTTCAGAGTTGCGAACCTCAAGAGCACAACAGCCACTCCGTTCAAAACAGAGTACACATCGCTTATTTCTTCTGTAAGTGCTGAAATTCTTGCAGGCGATTCAAAGGCTGCTCTTGACGCACTTGATACCGCTGATTTAAGTACAGCAGTATCACAGGGTACATTTACTTCATCGGCAACAAACACAACACAGAGCTTTTCAAACCTTGAACAGGGTATTTATTACATCAAGTGCGTTAAGTACCCTGCCGGTGTTACAAGTATCACAAACTCTGTTCTTGCTCTCCCGTATTACAATAACGGTGAGTGGGTATATAGCTACGCTGAAATCAACCTTGCAAGCAAGGTAGCTGACAGCACACCGTCAACAGAAAAGTCAATTACCAACAGCACAAAAAACAATACTAACTATACAGATGTAAGCCTTGGTGACACTGTAAACTTTAAGCTCAAGAATACAGTAGCAGGCTCAAATGACATTAAGCTCACAACATATGCTGTATATGATGATATGAGTGCAGGTCTTACACTTAACAAAAATTCATTCAAGGTTACACTTGTTGACGCTAAAGGTGCTAAAGTAGCTGACCTTACTAAAGGCACAGATTACAAGGTGAATGTAACAAGCGAGGGTGAGGGCAAAAACACAAAGTTTAATGTCGCTCTTACTTCTGAATATCTTGCAAAGTCAGCTTTTTACACAAGCAACGCAAAGTATGTAATTGTTACATATTCAGCAACACTCAACAAGTATGCCGTGAAAGGTACAGCAGGTAACCCAAATGAAGATGTAAAGCTTGAGTATGGTAATGCATCAGGTGTTGACAGCGTTCCGGGCAACAAGGTTTATGTTTACACATACGGCATTGGTGTAAACAAGCTTAACGAGGCAGGCAACAAGCTCCCCGGCGCAACCTTTGAGCTTTACAAGACAAAGGCAAACGCAGAAGCTCAGACAAACGCTATTGCAAGCGGTACATCAGACAGTAACGGCAATGTAATTTTCAAAAACTCAGCAAATGAAGAAATCAAGTTACAGAGCGGTACTTACTATATTGTAGAAACAGTTGCTCCTGCTGGCTACAATGTTTACGGCAAGGTAATTGATGTTGAAATTCCTGTGCAGTACAACTCAGTATTTACTAAAGGAACTTGGGTACAGAACGCACCTACAAACGGTACAGTAGAAATTACTGTTACAGATAGTGTTGTGTTCTTTCCACAAACAGGTGGATTTGTAGGATTTATCAGAGTAGCTGGTATGGCTTGTATCGGTATTTCTCTATCATTGGTATTAGCGTACTTTATCAAAAAGAAATCAGCTAAGGCAGCAAAATAATAAAGCTGCAAACAAACTATAACAAAAAGGGCTGCCGATTTATCGGTGGCCCTTGCTTACAAAAAGATTATGAAAAGTAAAATATTTTTTATATCCCTCTGCGTTCTTGCTGCGGTCGGAATAGGCTTTTTAATCTATCCGAATATAGCCGATTACATCAACAGCAAGAATAATGAAACCGTAATATCTAATTACAATACAAACACTCAGACAATGTCTGATGATGAAATCTACAACGAGCTTGCTAAGGCTCAAAATTTTAACGAATTGCTTGCAAAGAGTGCATTAAACGATGAAGAAAAAGACGAATACAATGCAGCAATGTCAGAGTACGAGAACATTCTCAACTATGACGATATAATGTGTACTATCGAAATTCCGAGGATAACTGTTGACTTACCGGTGTATCACGACAGCACCAACAGAGAAGAAAAACTCAAAAACGGCTGTGTACATTTGGCAAACACTTCCTTGCCCATTGGCGGTGCAAGCACACACGCTGTTATATCCGCTCACTCCGGTTATCCTGAACAGGTGTTCTTTGATGAGTTGGACAAGTTAGAAATCGGAGATACCTTTAAGATTAATGTATTGAATAAAACACTCACATACAAGGTGTGTGAGATTAATATAGTTGACCCTGACGATTCAAGTAAACTTGAAATTGAGAACGGCAAAGACTATGTGACATTGGTCACTTGCTATCCGTACTCAATTAATACGCACAGATTGTGTGTGCGTGGCGAAAGGGTTACAAGCAATGTCACGCAACTTGCAACTACAGACGAACCTAAAAGCTATTCAAAATATGCTCAAATGGGTTTGTATATCACATTAGGAATGATTCCATTAATAGCAGTTGCTATTTTTATTTGTGTGAGTTTAAAAAGAACATTAGGAGCAGAGTAAAACAGGAATTATATATGAGATTGCAGGAATTACTTAATAATCTTCGCTTGATTACAAGAGAAGAAGTATATAAAAATATGATTTTGTTTGAGGAGCGTACATAATGAGTAATGTTTGGGATAAATATAAATCAACGGTCAGAACACATATCAGTGTTCCGGAAGGTAGGACTTTAATTACTGAAAATCAATGGAAAGCAAAGCACTTTATAAAGGTTGACGAACAGAGTGGTAAGTATTTATGGGTTAATGCTAATTGTCCGTTTAAAAAGCTGTACTTGTGGGACGAGGAAGTTCGCCATATGACCGAGCAGGAGCTTGCAAAATACCAAGCAGACGAAAAAAGTAAGCGTATAGCTCAGAGAAAAGCTCTTCTAAAGTGCAAAGAGGCGAAAAAACAAGAAGAATTACAGTTGTTCAAAAAAGAGTTCAAAAAAGAAATTACTCAGAATATTATAAAAAAGACTTTCAGCGTTCCGTATAAATCCGAAATTATCTATGACGAAATAGTCATAGATACCGAAACAACAGGTCTTAATCCTTATGACGATGAGCTGTTACAGGTGTCAATCATTGATGGTCAGGGCAACAGTCTTTTCAACAGCTATATTAAGCCGCTTTATACAGATAATTGGAATAAAGCTATGGCGGTTAATCACATAACCCCCGAAACGGTTGCCACTGCACCGAATATTCTTGAAGTGAAGCAGGAAATCAGTCGTATTATCAATTCTGCTCATACTATCATAGGCTACAATGTAGATTTTGATTTAGGATTTCTTTCCAATATAGGGATTAGAAATGAAAACGCTGCTATAGTAGATGTTATGGAGGATTTTGCTGATATATACGGAGAATGGAGCGAGCAATACGGCTGTCACAAATGGCAAAAACTCACTAAATGTGCAGAATATTACGGATATGATTGGGGAACAGACATTGCTCACGATAGTTTGGCTGATTGTAAAGCTACTTTATATTGTTATCAAAAAATGTTGCAAGAGGAACATATGTGAGGTGTGCATAATGGCTTTAACTTGGTGTGTAATGAGTTTTTTAGCGATAGCTGATACATTTATAGTGTGCACACTGTTTATTCCTTCAAATAAATGTGATGATTTATTAAATAAAGGATTAATGGGTAAATGAAAATAAAAAATATAATAATTGGTGTAATTACGAGTATTGTACTTATCAATTGTGGAATGTCTGTATTTGCAAAAGGTTTTGATATTAATGCGGATAATAAAATTGATGTGAATGATGTTACATATTTGCAAAATGCTTTGTCTGATTTTGCAGAAGATACAAAACTTGATTTGAACAATGACGGCAGAATTGATGTAAACGATGTATCGTTTTTACAAATTGAAAT
>ERZ773168.194-NODE-194-length-61544-cov-36.334434_pt1 | contig 61544 bp, 51 predicted proteins | sample MGYA00511261_ERZ773168 | MGnify/ENA primary metagenome ERZ773168 (study PRJEB29015, sample SAMEA2737855) | human gut metagenome | biome: human gut; feature: human-associated habitat; material: faeces | place: China | collected 2012 ... | reverse complement strand
CCTTTGATGGATTTGTTGTTCCTAATAAAACCCTCATATCGTCATACTCCTAAACCAAATCATCTTAAAAGCTTTCAACGCTTCTACTATAGCCTCTTCCTTCTCCTTCGGACACTTAGGCTGTCTTGCGTCATCTGACTTTGCTTTATTGTAATTCTCACGCTCTATAATTCCATACTTAGCCTTAACCTGTGCAATATACAGATTCGATACTTTCATCCCATCATTGTGCTCTGCCACGTATTTTTTAATCTTCTCGTATGTAGCCTGTCTACGCTCCGCTTCGGTCCGCGCTGTCAAATCCATCTCATCCATATCCAGTCTCACATTCACATGATGTTTTGCTTAATGAAGTCGGGACAAAAGGCACACCGTCTCCACATGCCCAGTATGACTAAACTGGTCAAATGCCTGCCACTTTATGAGCTCATACTTCTCCTCGCAAAGTATCTTCAAATCCCTTGCCAATGTTGCCGAATCGCAGCTTACATAAACAATCCTCTCCGGTGACATCGCAAGCATTGTGTCCAGACACTTCTCATCGCAGCCCTTTCTTGGTGGATCAACGACTATCACATCCGGGCGAAGCATATCTGTACGTCCGGTGTATGCTGTATCATCAGTGATTTTCTCAGTTTTCTTTGCATTCTCATAAAACTGTGGCAACACCTCCTCAGCCTTTCCTACGAAAAACTGTGCATTTGTGATGCCATTGAGCTTCGCATTGTTTTTGGCATCCTCGATTGCCTGAGGCACTATTTCCACGCCATACACCTGCTTTGCCTTCTGTGACAAAAAAAGCGATATGGTACCGATACCACAGTAGAGATCCCAGACATTTTCGTTTCCTGTAAGCCCTGCAAATGCGAGTGCTGTGCTGTAGAGCTTTTCTGTCTGTTTCGGGTTTACCTGATAGAACGACTGCGGCGAAATCTGATATGTGATGCCTGTCCCCTGTGGTGTGAAATCGGGGTAAGAAAGCAGATGGATGGTGTCCTCAATATATGGTCTGCCCCATATGCAGACTGTCTTTTTGCCGAGGATGACATTTGTGTTTTCCTTGTTAATATTGTAGGAAATGGATGTCATTCCATCGATTTTTGAGAGTCTTTCGCACAGTATATCTGCTGCATTCCCGGCTCGGCATTTTGCTTCAAGACTGTCCCCATTTACCACAAGGCACACCATAATCTGCTTTGATGTAAAACCATATCTGATAAGTACATGGCGCACGAGCCCTTTGTGTGTGTTCTCGTCATACGGCGTAATGCCGCACTCATTCATCCATTCCTTTATGATGTCGAGTATCTCTTTGTTTTGCGGCACCCCAAGCTTGCAGTCCTCGACCGGGATGATATTGTGGCTTCGCGATGCATAAAAGCCTGTCACTATATTGCCATCCCTGTCATATCCCACCGGAAACTGTGCCTTGTTGCGGTAGCGGTATGGATTGTCTGCGCCTACAGGCGGCTGCATTTTACTGTTCAGCTCTGCCTCGGAAAATCCACCTATGCGCATGAGATTGTTACGCACCTTATCATTTTTAAATTCAAGCTGTTTTTCATAGGAGAGCGCCTGTATCTGGCAGCCTCCGCACCTCTTGTGCAGCTCACATTCCGGCTCAACGCGAAAAGTGGAAGGGGTCTTAATCTCTTCCACTCTTGCGTAGCCATAGTTTTTCTTTAATTTTGTTGCGCGGGCTGTTATGACGTCACCAATCAGTGCATCCTTTACGAAAAAGGTCATGCCATCATAATGTCCGATACCCTCGCCATCTGTTCCCATATCTGTTATTTCAAGTTCAAATATGTCATTTTTTTTCATGCTTTTCTCTTCTTTATTTTATATATATAATTACTCTTTATAATGTTTGTATCCGGTGCAAACTTTCACACCAAAATCACACCATAGCTATATTAATATCGTCCGCTTTTTACACACTTGTTCTGCGGAAATTTGTCTCCATAAATCTGTTGTAGCCCTGCCACTTTGTATCGTTTTCAGGCACATTTACAAGCAGCTCCCTGAAGGTCTCCATCTTGGCATCTATGTTGTCTGCAAAGCTAAGTGCCAGTGCCTCGACAAGTGCCGGTTTTTTAGGAGAGCCAAACTCAAGCTCGCCGTGGTGGGCAAGTATACAGTGCTTCAGCTCATTTGCGAGCACTACCGGGAAGCCGTCGATGCCCTTAATCGCATCGCCTACCCACTCTGCACCAATCATGATATGTCCGAGGAGCTGGCCTGCGTCTGTATAGTCATTCTCCGGGAAAGTAGAGAGCTCCTTTAATTTTCCGATATCATGGAAAATAGCTGCTGTAATAAGCAGGTCACGGTTTAAAACCGGATACATTTTTGCAAAATAATCACAGTTCTTCGTCACACCGAGTGTATGCTCCAAAAGTCCTCCTACAAAGCCGTGGTGCACGCTCTTTGCGGCTGAATGGAACTTGAAACGGCGCTCAAACTCCTTATTGTCAAAAAAGCTATGTAAGAGCTGTGACAGGTACTGATTCTTTACAGAGCCGATAAAGCCCATGAGCTCCTTATACATGACCTCGACATCCTTATCGCTGACCGGCAGATAATCCGCAGGGTCATATTCTCCCTCGTTCACCTTTCTCGCACGCTTTATGGAACACTGCAAATTGCCCTGAAAGCTTGTGATATCACCGGTTATGGCTATGTAATCCATTGCATCAAATTCCTCAATGCCTACTGAACCAACATCCCATATCTTGGCATCCAGCGTGCCTGTCTTATCCTGCAGGATAACATTGTCATAAGGCTTTCCGCTTTTGGTCATGGCTGTCTGCTTGCTCTTGCATAAAAAAATCTCATTGATTCTCTCTCCCTCGCGGAGAGTTGAAATATACTTCATATATCCTCCTAATTTCGGCTAATTCATCACTCCGATTTTCACCTGACAGGTAATCTCCGTGTAGCCGTTGCTTCCTTTTCTCTTTACTTTCAGATTGCAGGTATCCTCAGGCTTTTGCTGCATAAGCTGTGTGTTGTACGCAGACACATTCGATACATCCTTATCGTTTACCGCCACTATCACATCACCGCTTTGAAGCCCCGAGACAAATGCCGGTGAATCCATGGTAACCTGCTTTATATAAACACCCTTTGGGATGTTATATCTGTTTGCTATTTTTTCTGTAACTGTAGTACAGGTGATGCCTATGTACGGCACATCTGCGCCGCTCTCGAGCTTTTCAATGACAGGTGACAGGTCGCTTATGCTGACAGCTGTGAGCGTATTGTTTTCCTCCGCCGGATTGAAATCCTGCAGCGAAAGCCCTATGACCTGACCATCCGTATTGATGAGTATACCGCTCTGTGACCTGTTGCTTGCGATATCTGTGGTGAGCACCGAGTAATTGTTGTCCTGCGCCGACAGCTCATTGGTTGTTGATGTTATAAGACCTGTGAGAATGGCATAATTTGCCTCAAGTGCAATGACAGATGCTCCTCTTGAAACAATATTTGAATTACCAAGCTCCGCAACCGCTATAGCCGCTGTTGTGGCATCGTCCAGAAGTGACTTATCCACAGAAATAATCGCTATGCCTGTATTGCTGTCGTACTTGACCAGTGCAGCATCAGCCATCATGTCGTTTACAAAGGTCACACTAAGCTTATCCGCCTTATCCACTACATCTTTCTCTGTCAGAATGATTAGCTGCTTTCCATTGTCCTTCAGTATCACTCCCACACCCTGACCCTCGGTCTCATAGGAATTGTTGAAAATATCAGTGGCATCTGTCACGCCTGTGACTCCTACTACAAATTTCGTTGCCAAAGCTCCCACTCTGTATAGCTGGCTCTGCACTGCCTGATAATCTGCCAGTGTAGGCTGGTATGTCTGCTGGGATGACTCCGAAGAAGTGCCGGGATCTGCGCTTTGTGTACCATTTTCACTATATGCATCACTGCTGTCATCTATGCCTGACTGCTGTGTGGCTGTCTGCACATCATTATTATTTTTCCCATCTGAAGCTTTTTTTGATTGTCTGCTGATTACCGGCAGAAATATAGCAAAAACAATGCTTGCAGCCACTGCAAATGCCACTCCGCAGAGTGCTGCCGTGCCTGCTTTTTTTGCAAGTCTTTTTTTATTCAGCGGTTTATCCTTTATCTTTTCTCTGATAAATTGCTCCATATTGTCACCCTGATTAGATGTCTTTAGTTACTATCTTACATTATATTCTGAATTATATTGCGTTGCAACCATATTTTTTCTTTGAGTACGGGCTTTGAGTACGGGCTTGCAGCAGTCCGGCGGGTACATGTCGCAAGCCCTTACTTTTTGGCTCATTTAACAAACTGGTTTGTTATGTATTAAACTTTATGTTATCATCTTGTAATTATCATTTAATACATATTTATTATGGTTTTTTTGAAGATTTTCAGCTATAATATGATAAGCTATACAGTAAATATGAATTTAATATTCAACTACCGAAATATAAGGATATAGAAATGAATAAAAAAGTTTACAAAACATTGGAATATAACAAAATCCTCACCATGCTAAGCAGCTACGCAGCATGTGATGAGACAAAGAAAAGGTGTCTTTCGCTTGAGCCTATCACCGATTTATACGAAATCAGACATCTGCAGACCACCACTGCCGATGCACTAAGCCGCCTGTACAAGGACAGTGGAGTGTCCTTCGTTGGCATACACAATGTGCATGCTTCTCTAAAGAGGCTTGATATCGGTGGTGCACTGAATACGACCGAGCTTCTTCGCATCTGCAGTCTTTTGGAGGTTGCAAAGCGCGTGAAGGCTTATGGCAGAAGCGCCATGGACAATGAGAAGCAGGATTCTCTCTCCGGTCTGTTTGCAGGGATTGAACCGGTTTCTGCGCTCTGCGATGAGATTAAGAGGTGCATTTTATCTGAGGAAGAGATTGCCGATGATGCAAGTCCTGAGCTCTTTAAGATAAGAAAGGGCATACGCGGCATGAACGACAGAATCCATGCGCAGCTCACCAAGCTCATGAACAACAGCACAACAAGGACATATCTGCAGGATGCGGTTGTGACCATGCGCGACGGCAGATATTGTCTGCCTGTAAAAGCTGAGGCTAAGGGCAATGTACCCGGCATGATGCACGACCAGTCATCTACCGGCTCTACCCTTTTTATCGAGCCGATGGCTGTCGTCAATTTGAATAACGAGCTCAAGGAGCTTTTCATAAAGGAGCAGGAGGCGATTGAAAAAATCCTTGCAGCGCTCAGCGACAAGGTTGCCATGAATGCGGCTGCTTTGGAGCAGGACTATGAGATTCTTTCAGAGCTTGACTTCATTTTTGCAAAGGCAAACTTGGCTAAATCATATAACGGTGTGGCACCGGAGTTCAACACCGAGGGGCATATCAATATCAGAAAGGGCCGTCATCCGCTTTTGGATGCTAAAAAGGTGGTCCCTATAGATGTACGGCTCGGCGAGGACTATAAGCAGCTCATCATCACCGGTCCAAATACCGGCGGTAAGACGGTTTCACTTAAGACTGTCGGACTCCTGACTCTCATGGGTCAGGCGGGTCTTCACATTCCTGCGGCTGACAGGTCAAAGCTCGCCATCTTTGAGGATGTCTTTGCGGATATAGGCGATGAGCAGAGTATTGAGCAAAGTCTCAGTACCTTCTCGTCTCACATGACCAATATCGTAAAAATTCTTGAAAAAGCCGATGACAGAAGCCTTTGCCTGTTCGATGAGCTATGCTCGGGAACCGACCCGACAGAGGGTGCGGCGCTTGCCATCTCAATTTTAAACAGGCTGCACCAGTATGGTGCCATCACCATGGCCACCACGCATTACAGTGAGCTTAAGGTATATGCACTTTCCACAGACGGTGTGGAAAATGCCTGCTGTGAGTTCAACGTTGAGACCCTAAGCCCTACCTACCGCCTGTTAATCGGTATTCCTGGAAAGAGTAACGCTTTTGCAATCTCATCAAAGCTTGGTCTTGATGAAACCATCATCGAGGATGCAAAAAGCAGGATTAATGATAACGACCTTGATTTTGAGGATCTGATTGCAAGCCTCGAGTCACAGCGACAGACTATCGAAAAGGAACAGCTTGAAATCAACAGCTACAAGGCTGAGATTGAAAAGCTCAAGAAACAGCTCGAGGAGAAAAACGAGCGCATAGATAAGAGCAAGGACAAGATTTTACGCGAGGCAAATGAGGAAGCCTACAAAATACTGCAGGATGCAAAGGATCTCGCCGACAAGACCATACGCAATTTCAACAAATACGGACAGGGACAGGCTCCTATGAGCCAGATGGAAAAGGAGCGCTCTGCCCTTCGTGACAAGATGAATGACAAGGAAAAGAAGCTGTCAGACATCAGGAAAAACACTGCCAAGGCAAATCACAAGGCTCCTAAGAAGCTGCGCATCGGTGATTCTGTGCTTGTGCTCTCCCTCAATCTGAAGGGAACTGTCCACACTCTGCCAAACGCCAAGGGCGATTTGTATGTGCAGATGGGTATACTGCGCTCGCTGGTTAATATTAATGACCTCGTGCTCTTAAACGACGATGTCTCTCCTGCCAAGAAGTACGGTGGCAGCGGAAGCAAGATAAAGATGAGCAAGTCAATGTCAGTTTCATCAGAAATCAACCTGATAGGAAAGACTACGGATGAGGCACTTGCTCTCTTAGATAAATACTTAGACGATGCATATATCGCCCATCTTTCATCTGTGCGCATTGTCCACGGAAAAGGCACCGGTGCACTGCGAAAGGCTGTGCATGGACTTTTGAAGAGGACAAAAACTATTGCGGAATACCATCTCGGTGAGTTTGGTGAGGGCGATGCCGGAGTAACCATCGCAACCTTTAAATAACGACAATTTACTTTTACGGAATATAAATAATTTTTAAGAAGGAGATTAGAAATGGCTGTTAAACAGAAAATACTGATAGTAGACGACGACAACAATATAGCAGAGCTTATATCTCTATATCTGACCAAGGAATGCTATGACACCAAAATCGTAAATGACGGTGAGCAGGCGCTTATCGCATTTGAGCACTACAAGCCAAACATGCTTCTTTTGGACCTCATGCTTCCGGGCATAGACGGCTATCAGGTATGCCGTGAGATACGTGCAAAGTCCGATGTGCCGATTATCATGCTCTCCGCAAAGGGCGAGGTATTTGATAAGGTTTTAGGTCTCGAGCTTGGCGCCGACGACTATATACTCAAGCCCTTTGACTCAAAGGAGCTTGTGGCAAGAGTCAAGGCCGTGCTCAGACGTTTCCAGCCTGCAAAGCCGGAGGCCTATACTTCCGTAGATATCAAGTGTGTGGAGTATCCGGGGCTCATTGTAAATCTGTCCAACTACTCTGTCACTTATGACGGACAGCAGATTGATATGCCGCCAAAGGAGCTTGAGCTTTTATATTTCCTTGCCTCATCTCCAAATCAGGTGTTTACAAGGGAGCAGCTTCTGGACAACATATGGGGCTATGAATATGTCGGCGACACCCGCACTGTCGATGTGCATGTGAAGCGTCTGCGCGAAAAAATCAAGGACAAGCCGACCTGGCGCATCGCAACTGTCTGGGGTATCGGATACAAGTTTGAGGTAAAATAATAATGAAGCATACCATCTACTCTAAGCTGTTAATCAGCTACCTGATTTACGGTGTCATCGCTTTTTTCATTATATGCACCTTTACACAGCATCTCACCACAGACTATATCGAAAAACAGGAGGCTTCCAATCTCTACAGGGAAGCATCCATCATTGCAGGTGATTACGCCGCCGAATACTTTGGCTCATCCATGTCGCTTAGCGATTTCCAGAATCACATGAAAATCGTAGCCGACTATATGGATGCCAAGGTATGGGTGGTCAGCCCTGACGGTGAGCTGCTCATGGACTCAGATGATCCGTCAATAGGCATTGATACCCAAAATGACAGTTCTAAGCCTGTAGTGATAAATGGCTTTGATGTCACCGATTTTGGCAGCAACAACTATATGATTGGAGATTTTTACGGCTCCTTCAAGCATAAGATGCTATCCGTATTTTCCCCGGTAAATGTCTCGTACCAGAATATCGGCTACATAGTCATTCACAAGACAATGAGCCATATCACGGCAGGTGTAAACGGTTTTATGAATATCTCATTTTACACTGTAGCGCTCATTTTTGCAGTGGCATTTATTATGCTTGTCATGATGAGCCGCTCCATTTATCGTCCTATATCAAAAATCACAAAGACTGCAAAGAAGTATGCAAAGGGTGATTTCACGGCCCAGATTGATGTACATTCCAACGACGAAATCGGCTATCTGGCAAACACACTCAACTACATGGCAACGGAGCTGGATACGCTTGAGGAGGATCAGCGCAAATTTGTTTCCAACGTATCACATGACTTCCGCTCTCCTCTTACATCGATAAAGGGCTATGTGGAGGCCATGCTTGATGGAACCATTCCTGTTGAGATGCAGGATAAATACTTAAACATCATCCTTTTCGAGACCGAGAGGCTTAATAAGCTCACCAAGAGTCTTATCGATCTAAACCAGTTCGGTCATCATGGCATACATCTGGATATTGCTGATTTTGACATCAATACGATGATCCGCACGACAATCCTCACCTTCGAGGGTAAATGCAGTGAAAAGGGCTTAAGCTTTGACCTGGTGCTCACCGGAAAAGAACTTTTCGTGCGCGGTGATATGGTCAAAATCCAGCAGGTTCTTTACAACCTGATTGACAACGCTGTGAAGTTTTCAAATAATGATTCGAGTATCAAGATTGAGACGAGTATCAGAAATGAAAAAGTGTTTATATCAGTAAAGGATCACGGTATCGGTATACCAAAGGACAGCCTTTCAAAAATCTGGGAGCGCTTCTACAAGAGTGATTTGTCCCGCGGAAAGGATAAGCGCGGTACGGGACTTGGCCTGTCTATAGTCAAAGAAATCGTGCAGGCGCATGGCGAGAATATAAATGTGATAAGTACTGAGGGTGTGGGAACGGAGTTTATATTTACGCTGCCGCTCAGCAAAAAAGAAGGGTGAGGCGCAGCTCATCAAATGATTGGTGGTGGTGGGCGCCTCGCTTTTTAGGTTGTGAAGCTGCCGGCATAGCACGCAGTATATTCCTCAGAAAAATGTGAAGTCAGCCGCGGTTCTTTATCCGGACAGGTTACGATTTTATTTATGTTTTCTTTCTTCTTTAATTTATGGAACTCCGCGGCAGTTCACATTTTTCTTCGGAACACACTGTATGCTCTCCGGCTAATTCAGGTTTACGAGCGAGGCGCTTTGCTACCTTGCATTCTGGCAGTGCCGGACTTATTTCACTGGCGTGAAATTTTGTCCGGCACTTTTTACTTCCTAAAATTTGAAGCTCATTTCTCAGATGCGAAATGAGCTTTATTTAGTAGTTATATATTGTTTATAAATAAATATTCTGAGCCGCCTTGAAAACACAAGAAAAACTGATTTTAAATAATTACGCTTATATCATATTTTACGGTTCATATTTGCTGCCGGCCGGGTCGGTTACTGTGTAGTCGCCGCCGGATATGTCGGCTCTGGTTTCAAAGTCTGTGATGTCCTGATTTACGGTACCATCGAACAGGTCATATGTGAAGGTGTAGCCCTGTGCCGATACTGCTTTGACATATATTTTGATATTGCTTGCAGCTGTGACAGGGATTAAGTCTTCGATTTTGACTGTGCCTTCGAGGCTATGGAGCTTACCATCGTCCTCTTTTGAGGCATCAGAGGTATCATTTTCCGTGTCATTCTTTGAGCCATCTTTTTTGGCATCATCCTTCCGGCTTAAGGCGGATGTGATGGAGTCTGTGTCTGCAGAGTCTGCACTGTCCGTGCCGTTTTCTGCCAACAGCTGTCGGATATCGTATGTCTTTAGCTCTGTATCTGAGCTTGCAACTACGAGCTGCACACTGTTAAAGTCAAAGTAATCATTTCCCATGACTGCTACATCTACATCTGTGCCAAGCTTTATGCTGCCATTGTCAAAGGTCGGTTTATCGGCAAGTATGCCTGATGCTACATTTTTGAACACTGATGTCACACCTTCAAACTCATCGAGTACCTCTGTGCTTCTCTTATTTCCATCAACAAACAGAAATGTCACATTGCCTGCATAGTCCTCAGACAGTGGAAGCGTGGCCTCGCCCGTATACTTTATACCGTTTAGCTCGAGCGGTATCTCGTTTGTACCGAAAAATACACTGGTTTTTGTATCCTCTGTGTACTCCTTTGGCACCACCGAGACAGAGACTGTGTATGTCATATCGGTAAAGTCTGCGCTTTTTAAGGAAATGTCCCAGTCTGTTATGAGGCTGGCCTCCTCCTCAAGAGTGGACTTGATATCATCCTGCATGGTCTGCACATCGGAAAGTATCACCGATGTGTTGTCTGAGGTGTATGACATCTGTGTCTCGAGCTTTTTTATCCTGTTATTAAGCAATACTGCCCCCGCAATAAGTGCGGCGAGCAGTATTATGGTAATCGCATTGAAAATATTTTTTTTCAAATTCATATTATAGTGTTATTCCTCATCTTCCTCTGCAGCTATAGCTATTCCAAGCTCCTCAAGCTGCTTTGGATCTACAGTTCCGGGTGCCTCTGACATGAGGTCCGAAGCGTCCTTTACCTTAGGGAATGCAATAACCTCCTTGATATTGTCTGTATGTAGCATATGCATGCAGATACGGTCAACACCAAAGGCAAGTCCTGCGTGTGGCGGTACACCATATGAGAATGCATCAAGCAGGAATCCAAACTGCTCATGCGCACGCTCCTTTGTGAAGCCAAGCACCTCAAACATCTTCTCCTGGATGTCATCCTGATGGATACGCACTGAGCCTCCACCGAGCTCTGTACCATTGAGTACTATATCATATGCCTTTGCACGAACTGCGCCCGGATCTGAGTCTATCTTGTCCCAGTCCTCCTCCATAGGCATGGTGAAAGGATGATGCATTGCCATAAATCTGTTTTCCTCATCAGACCACTCAAGGAGTGGGAACTCTGTTACCCAGAGGAAATTGTACTTGTTCTCATCAATCAGTCCAAGCTCAGCTCCAAGCATGAGACGAAGCGCTCCAAGTACATTCCATACAATTTTATTCTTGTCGGCTGCGAAAAGGAGTAAATCTCCCGGCTTTCCGTTCATCTTTGCAACAAGTGCATCAAGCTCAGCTTCTGTCATAAACTTTGCAAATGATGACTTGTATGTGCCATCCTCATTGATGCACAGATAAGCAAGTCCCTTTGCTCCACAGCCCTTTGCATGCTCTACAAGCTTGTCAATCTTCTTACGAGGCATCTTTGCCTGTCCCTCTACATTGATACCGCGGACAGAGCCACCGTTTTCAAGAGCTCCGGTGAATACTCCAAAGCCACAGCCCTTTACCACATCCGAAACATCGCAAAGCTCCATACCAAAACGTGTATCAGGCTTGTCAGAGCCAAATCTGTCCATAGCCTCCTGCCAAGGCATACGCTTAAACGGAATCTCAACATCCACATTGATAACCTCTTTGAAAAGGTGCTTTAAGAGTCTCTCATTTACCTCGATTACATCATCGATATCTACAAATGAAAGCTCCATATCGGCCTGTGTAAACTCCGGCTGTCTGTCTGCACGCAGATCCTCGTCACGGAAGCATCGTGCAATCTGGAAATATCTGTCATAGCCTGAAGCCATCAGAAGCTGCTTAAAGAGCTGTGGTGACTGAGGAAGCGCATAAAAATGTCCGTGGTGTATACGGCTTGGCACGAGATAGTCTCTGGCGCCCTCCGGTGTAGACTTGCAAAGGATTGGTGTCTCTATCTCCAAAAAGCCCTCGTTTGCCATAAAGTCACGCATCACGCGAAGCACATTGCTTCTAAGCATAAGGTTTCTCTGAATATCAGGGCGGCGAAGATCCAGATAACGATATTTAAGTCTGATGTCCTCGCTGGTCTTTGAATTTTCCTCAATCTGGAACGGAGGTGTCTGTGCCTCTGAAAGCACTCTGATTGATGTAGCAATAACCTCTATATCACCTGTCTTTAGATTCTCATTGACAGCGGCTGTTCTCTTCTGGACAGTTCCCTCAACTGCGATGACGAACTCACTTCTTAAGGTGCCTGCCTTTTCAAAGCCCTCTGCACCTACATTTTCCTCACCGAACACAATCTGAAGTATTCCGCTTCTGTCTCTTAAATCTACGAAAATGAGACTTCCTAAATTTCTTCTCTTCTGTACCCAGCCCATCACAGTGACCTTCTCACCGATATTGGCATTTGATACCTCTGTACATCTATGGCTTCTATGTAAGCCCTGCATTGATTCTGCCATTTTATACTCCTTATATTTCTACTATATATTTATTCTAATAACTGTTTGGTACCGCTGCTACACAGCTAATCTGCTGCTTATCAGATTCCTATCTGTTGAAGAACTCAACAAACTCCTCGTAGCCCTCTTTCATAAGCTGCTCCTTCTGGAATTTCTTGTTCTTATTCATGCGCACGACAAGCACCTGCTGTCCGTTTGCTCTTGCGTCTTTTGCCTGGTTCATGACATCAACAAGCTTGTCTGCCGGATATTTCTTCTCAACCAGATAAGCCACCTTCTTTGGACTCTCAGGAATCTTGAAGCCACTCTCCATGAGAAGCAGTATGATTCTCTCAAAACCGATTGAAAAACCACAGGCCGGTACATCATTTCCGGTAAACTTTCCAATCATCTTGTCATATCGTCCGCCACCGCCACAGGCTGCGCCAAGCTCAGGCATTGATATCTCAAAAATAGTTCCTGTGTAGTAGCTCATTCCACGAACAAGTGTAGGGTCAAATACGAGCTCAAACTTTGCTCCCTTTGTGGCATTAACAGCAGTAGCTATCTCTGTCATATTTGTAACCACTTCTTCATCTAAATATTCTCCAAGCTTTTCTGAAAGTAAATTTACACCCTCAGTGACATCCCTTGTCTGCTCCAAAAGCTTGAACAAATCAAGATATTTGTCAATATTTTCCTGTGGATAGCCATCCTGTGCAAGCTCACTTGCAACGCCTTCCACTCCTATCTTGTCCATCTTATCGAGTGTGATAAATACGCTGTCGTAGTCCTCCTCAGCGAAACCACTGTAAGCAGCCATTGCCTTTAGGATTCTTCTCTCGTTGATTCTTATCTCAAAGTTCTCGAAGCCAAGCCTGCCGATTGTGGTAGTGGTTGCTGTAATCAGCTCTATCTCTGCCAGATTGCTTGGCTCTCCGAGTATATCTATATCACACTGCGTAAACTGTCTGTAGCGGCCTCTCTGAGGTCTGTCTGCTCTCCACACGCTGCCCATCTGGAGTGCCTTGAATGGCGATGGCAGGTTGTTGGCATTGTTTGAATAATATCTTGAAAGTGGCACTGTAAGGTCATAGCGCATTCCAAAGTCTACTACATCCGACTCTTCCTTTGCTGTCTCCAGATTCAGCTTCTCGCCTCTCTTCATTACCTTGAAGATCAGCTTCTCATTTTCTCCGCCCTGCTTGCTTGTGAGATTTGCTATATTCTCCATGCATGGTGTCTCTATCGGTGTAAATCCGAAGCTTCTGTATGTATCCTTGATCACGCTTGTCACATAATCACGGATTTCCATTTCTGCAGGTAGTATATCCTTCATGCCGTTGACCGGCTTTTTGCTCAGTGCCATTTGGTTTCCTCCATCTATATTAAAATATTGAATTCATTAGCTATTCTATTATACTTTTCGGTTTTGCAATCGTCAAGGGTTTATGGCAATTATACGGGCTGCAAGCCACGGCACCGTTAGGGCACACGCATATGCTTTGCTTTCGCTACGCTTTGCCGCTAAGATACTGTACGGATTATGCTTTTTGCGCTTCTATGCTTGACGAAACCGTCGAAACGCGCCTTCCGTGGCGCGGTTCTCCTTGACTTGCCCTCCATGGCAAGTCATTTCTGTGCTTCATATGCATAATCCTACAGTATCTAAGCGGCTTCGCTATTCGCTCAATCAAATGCATATGCGTGCGCCCTGGCGGTGCCGTGACTTGCAGCCCTTACTCTGTGACAATATTTTCATTTGCACGGTTTCTTCCTAGTTTCTTCAATAAACTTGGTTGTACTGCAAAGATAACGAGCATCTGCGGTGAAAGGTTACAAATGCTAATGTGCTTCTACTGCGGCGGATTGCAGATACCGCACGGAGACAATCCCATGGATTTTGCTTCATCAAGCGTTACCTCTGTGTCACTCTTTTTCAAGGTCCGACAGCCCGCACGGTGATATTTCTTGCCGGTTGCGGTGATATGAACCATCGTCTTACTGTTTGAGGAATCTGAAACGCTATTTTCTGCCGGTGAGGTGTCTGAGCCTGACGCCGCACTTCCTGTTATACTGCCTGAAGAGCCGGTATCTCCCGCCGAAGCTCCTGCCTGGCTTCCATCGCTGCTCTGCGAACCTCCATTCTGCGCTGCACCCGTCTGAACGCTCTGCTCCTGTGGCGCGGTGCCATCCAGCCAGCTGTCACCATTCTCATAGTTTATTCCGACTCCGGGCTGCACATTATAGCAATAGACATTAAAAAGTATGCCGCCACCGTTGTCCTCAACCGACTTTGCCTCTATAAGCACACCATTTGCAACAAGATTGCTGCCAGAGAACATCGGAGTCACCCTGTAGAGCACATGATTGCCTGTATTGTTTACATAATCCGCTACCAGATTTTCAAACGGAAGCATCCCCTCCACATTCAGGTACCTCGTACCGGTAATAAGGTTCTTTGGATTGGCATTCTCGCCGGCAAGCTGATAGCCAATAAGATGACAGCGATTGTATAAATACCTGTCCTTTATCACATCATACTTCACCGTATGCCAGCCCGATGGCTTTATCATACCTATCTTGCCACGCTTCTCAGTCGGCATGATTTCCTTACAGATATTTGCATAAGCCACTCCGCATCTGCCAAGCGAATCCAAATCACTGTAATTTTCAAAAGCAGTGGTAGTCATATCGCTGTCCGTAAAAAAAGGCTCATTATTGTTGACGGCCACGTACGCCTTGCCATCATATGCCGGAATCGCATCGAGAGAAACATAGGAATTATTGTTTACCAGCTCATCCTGCGGCTTTCCTGCATCCGCCGTATCCTTGCTGCCTAAAGCACCGGATGAATCCTCACCCGCTACAACAGCTCCTGCGGTTTGCCCGGCACCTTCAGTGCCAGCTAAATCAGTGGAGGCACAGCCTGTAAAAATTGTAGCAATTGCAAGTAATTCACAAAGTGCTATTGCTGCTGTTTTCCTTAACTTTAGCCATATGTTCATATAAAATCACTCTTTCTATCAAACGATTGATATTGGATTTTCCCTAATTACAATAAATTAAATGAATACTTAGATTACTAAACCTAATATACTTTTATTTCCTCGCTTCATTTATTATAGCAAACAATTGTTCGTTTTTCAATCCTTTCTTATTTTATCCCATCGCAGCCTCGTAGAAGCAAGGCGTAGGTAAAACCGTTGCCGGTTGCAACAATGTGCAACTCGCAACTCTCTCCTAAGCGGATTCCATTCACAGCGTAAGGGCCGTAAGCCCCGCCCGGCGGGGTGAACACGGACTCTCGTGAGAGCGCATAGCGAAGCTGTTTAGATACTGTAGGATTATGCCCATGAAGAGCAGAAATGACTTGCCAAGGAAGGCAAGTCAAGGAGAACCGCGCCATGGAAGGCGCGTTTCGACGTTTTCGTCAAGCCTATAAAAACCCAAAGGCATAATCCGTACAGTATCTTAACAACGCAGCGTAGCGAAAACGAGAGTCCGTGTGCACCACAACCGGGCGGAGCTTACGGCCCGAACCAACTAAAAAAGCCACCCCAGGCATAACACCCGGTGTGGCTTTTAATTATGTATTATGAAATTATATGAATCACCTAATGTGAATCAACACTGATATATTGCAGAACAAATCTATTCGCAAAGCTTAGAAAACTCATCCGCAACAAACTGAACCTTGGTTCCGATAATAACCTGAACAGAATTCTTGCCAGGCTTCATAACGCCTGCAACACCTGCAGATTTAATCTTCTTATCATCAACCTGAGTGATATCCTTAACCTCAAGTCTGAGTCTTGTGATACAGTTGTCAATGCTTGCAATATTGTCTTTGCCACCGCAGCCCTCAAGAATAGTCTTGGCTACTGCTGTGTAGTCATTGTTAGAAAGCACTGCCTTCTTCTCTTCTTCAACATCATCGTCCTCTCTACCTGGTGTCTTAAGATCCCATTTCTTGATAGCGAAATAGAATACAATGTAGAATACGATAAAAGCTGCGATTCCAAGAGGAATGATGAGCCATGTCTTTGCTGCAGCCGGAAGTGAAGATGAGAATAATAAATCCATCGCACCGGCTGAGAATGAGAAGCCTGCTCTAAATCCAAGAGCTACTGTAATCATTGTGAAAATACCATAAAGTAAAGCATAAATCACATAGAGAACAGGAGCAAGGAACATAAATGCAAACTCGAAAGGCTCTGTAACACCACAGATGAATGCACAGATAGCTGCAGAAGCAAGGATACCGATGGCAGCCTTTTTCTTAGCAGTCTTTGCACACTTAACCATGGCAAGTGCAGCACCAGGAATACCAAACATCATACATGGGAAGAAACCTGACATGTACATTCCGAGGCTCCATGAAACATCCTTTGATGTCTCGCCTGCCCAGAAATGAGAGAGGTCTCCAAGTCCGATAGTATCGAACCAGAATACGTTGTTTAATGCGTGGTGTAATCCTGTAGGGATTAACAGACGGTTCAGGAATGCATAGATACCTGCGCCGACTACGTCAAGACCAACGATTGCTTTACCGATAGCTACAAGAGCACCGAAAAGTAATGGCCATACAAACAGTAATACTACAGATACAAGGATTGAAACAACACCTGCAATAATTGCTACGCAACGCTTGCCACTAAAGAATGACAGCCAGTCAGGAAGCTTTGTATCCTTAAATCTGTTGTAACACAAAGAACCGATGATACCGGCTAAGATACCGATAAATGGGTTTGCAATCTTGTCGAATGCAAGTGTCTTTGTAGCGCTGTCAGCGATAGATGGCATGATTGTGGTAACAAAGCCTGTAGACAGGAGTGTTGTCATCATCAGCCATGAAGCTAAAGCTGCAATACCGCCGGTACCGTCGTTCTTTTCTGACATACCGACACCAACGCCGATTACAAAAAGGATGGCCATGTTATCGATCAAGGCGCCCCCTGCTTTAACTAAAAACAGGCCTATTAAATTTCGCACACCCTCGATGTCACCACCCTGCATGGTTGCAGGACATAAAAAATATCCAATACCCATGAGGATACCACATATAGGAAGTACTGCTACGGGAAGCATTAAAGCTTTACCCAATTTTTGAAGAAATTTCATAAATTTCCCCTCCTTTACATTATATATACTAAACTGGAGATACTCCAATATAGTTCGTTATTATTACACAAATCTACGCGAGACTTAAAATCTCATCACCGACGGATACATCACCCTCTTTGAGCATCTTTATCTCACTATAATCAGCAGTGTTGCCAATTAAAACCGGAGTGATGATATTAAGATCTGCTGCCTTAATCTGCTCCAGGTCAGCCTCCATCAAAAGGTCACCCTTCTTCACCTGATCACCAACAGAAATATGTGATGTAAAAGGAGCACCCTTTAGTACCACTGTATCCAGACCAATGTGCAAAAGCAACTCGACTCCCTGAGTGGTCGTCATGGTAAAAGCATGAAGCGTATCAAATACAGCTGTCACCTCGCCATCCGCCGGAGCGTAAAACCTGCCCTCAGAAGGAATCACGGCCACGCCGTCTCCCAATATCTTCTCAGAAAAGGTAGGATCCGGAACCTCTGTAATAGGAACCACTCTGCCGTTGCATGGAGAACAGATCACCTTTCCCTTTGACTTATTCTTAAAAAAACCTAACATGATATCTCCTTTCCGTCGATATACACACTCACAATATCCAAATCTTCATTGAGAAGTACAAAATCCGCTCTCTTTCCTGCAGAAATGCTGCCTGCTTCATCATAGATGCCAATCTCCTTAGCCGGATTGGCTGTAGCACACATAATTGCCTCCTCAAGTGGAATACCTGCCTGCCTTACTGTGAAACGCATACAATCCATCAGATTGGTTGCCGAGCCGGCAATTGTCCCATCATGGAGTGTGGCAAGCGGACCTCTGACCGTCACTGCCTGTCCACCGAGTGTATACTCGCCATCCTCAAGCCCTGTGGCTCTCATGCTGTCACTTATTAAAATCATGCGTTCAGCCCCAAACATGGCAAATGTTGCCCTGATAACCGACGGGTGAATATGCACTCCGTCGCAAATGAGCTCTGCATGACATTTTTTTGAATCTCTCACAGCCCCGATAACTCCGGGATTCCTGTGATGCAGCGGTGGCATCGCATTATACAAATGTGTGGCATGGCTTGCACCATGCTCAATAGCCTCTACCGCAGTGTCATAATCAGCTGCCGTATGTGCTATTGAAACCACAACACTTCCTCTTACCCTGTCTATAAAATCAATCGCGCCCGGCTCCTCCGGAGCGATATCTACAAGCTTTATCAAGCCATGGGCCGCATCCTGAAGCTCGCAGAAATAATCATAATCACATCGCATGATATTCTCTGCCGCCTGTGCGCCCTTTTTAGAAGGACTGATAAAAGGTCCCTCCATATTGATACCTACAAGATGTGCACCACCATGATAATTATAATCACCGGCATTCTTCATGACACTCAAAAGCTCATCCCTTGGAATAGTCATAGTAGCCGGACACACGCTCGTCACTCCTACAGAAGCCTCGTATGCTGTAATCACATCAAGTGCCTCTGTGGTGCCGTCACACATGTCAGCTCCCTTGCATCCATGAAAATGAATATCCACAAGACCCGGTATCATGATAAGACCTGATGCATCTATAATCTCCTGCGATGCGCTGTCATTAGCCGCGTCCGTGTCAGCTGTTTTCTCCAAAACACTGTCAAAACGACCATCCTTAACGACAACATCGCCTTGCATAAAGCTGCCATCCTCTGTAAATACCCTTGCATTTTTTATTATCATATACATGCACCTTCTCAACTAAAAAACATTTACAGGCTGCTCAGTGCAGCCTCATCCGCTACAAGCGTAACATCATTGTGCAGCTGCAATACAGAAGCCGGCACCTGTGGTGTAATCGGTCCAAAGAAAGCCTTGTGCACAATCTCTGCCTTATCCTCACCACTTGCAACAATAAGAATCTTCTTAGCCTGCATGATGGTCTTGATGCCCATTGTATAAGCCTGCTTCGGAACATCATCAGCCGATGCAAAGAAGCGCTTATTGGCCTCAATAGTAGACTCTGTCAGATTCACACAGTGTACCTGCTTGTCAAAAGACTCGCCCGGCTCATTAAAGCCGATATGACCATTGTGCCCGATACCAAGAAGCTGTAAATCAACACCGCCAAGAGACTGAATCAGCTCTGTATAGCGCTTGCACTCCTTCTGTGAATCCGGCTCCATGCCGTTTGGCAGGTGAGTATTCTCAACCGGAATATTCACATGATCAAACAAATTCTGATGCATAAAATAATAGTAGCTCTGGTCATTCTCACGGCTTAGTCCCTTGTACTCATCAAGATTCACCGTCATAACCTCTGAGAAGTCCAAATCCCCCTTCTTGAACCACTCAACGAGCTGCTTATATAAACCGATAGGTGTAGAGCCTGTAGCCAGTCCCAATACACAGTTAGGCTTCATAATCACCTGTGCCGATACGATATTTGCAGCCTTTCTGCTCATATCTGCATAATCCTTAGCATGATATATCCTCATGAAAATCCCCCCAATTCGTAAAATATACCTAATACTATCTACACAACCTTCAAATGTGCTGCTTGATTGCATATATGCATTTTACCTTATATAGGACATTTTGTCCAGTACTTTTTGTCATATTTTGCATATTTTATAAAAAAAATATTAAATTTTAATGCGGTAAAGTGGTAAAATTGCATAAAAATAATCTGCTACTCTAATGCCCCTTTTACTTTTTTGTGTGAAATACAACGTTCTTCCCGATTGGCAAGTGCCTTAACTCTGCCTTCTAACAGAAGCTCTCTTCCTTTTTCATTTCTTGTATATATGCAGTCATAGTTTCCGATATACGGATGCATGCATTTTGCAAAACGTTCTGCATCCTCTTTCTTTTTAGAAAAACAATTTGGAATGGCATAGAAACCATTCAGTCCTTTTCGATTTTTCCTTTTTACAAGTATATAACGCTGGTTGTCTATAACATCAAAAAATTCATTGACACACTGTGCAAACAACGCTTTATCCCTGCCACTTCCACCTGACAAATAAATAATATGGTGATCCGGTCCCAGCGATTCTGCTACTACTTTACAATGTGTTTCTTCCAGAAGCCGTTGCTCCTCCAATGCTTTACGGATTCCATTTCCAAATGCCTTTAATCTTTTTAGTGGACTGCCCAGCATGAATATTTTCGGAAAACGCATTATAATTCCAGTCAATCCAACAACAATGAAGAAGTAACATACTCCGGCTAAGCTTCCCGATTTGGATGCTGCCGCCACAACACCTGCCCCAATCATGCCAATCAGACACAAAATTCCTGACAGAATCATTGTAAGAATCGCATCCCAGAAAACAACACTCGTAACAAATTTGTCTTTTACCTCTGTCTCATCCACAATATCCATTTTGTCATAGATTGCAAGTGCACTATTCCAACGTTCTTTTAACGCATCACGTTGTCCTGACATTTTCAACATTTGTCTGTTAATCCTGTCAACATTAGTTTTATTAAATGGAGTTTTAATAATTGACAACCGTTTTATTCCATTTTCAATTGTATTTTCTGAGTAATGCAGACCAAGAAAATGTTCCATCCTTCGTTCGAGCATACTGTAATCGTCACTAATCTGATTGTCATCTGCCTTCAGCACTTCGTTCCATGGTCTCAGACACACTAAATGCCAGATGTTACTTGTTTTTTCCGGCTGTTCTTTCATCACACGTATAGCGCGTCCACGCATCTGGTTACTTAACATAAATGAACCGACAAAGCTTGCAAGGATTAGGGAATTGATACAAGGAGAATCCCATCCTTCCCCTAACAACGATTTTGTACCGATCAGCACCTGCATATAGCCTTTTGAAAAAACAGCAGTTACCGCCCCTGTCAGAAAATGTGCATTTCCAACAGCTGTTACTTTAAGATAATCTATTTCCGAAAGATTGCCGATCCTACTGAACGTAACTTTTCCACTTGTTCCAATCTCCTGTTCCAGCGCATCTTTTGCCTCCGCCGGAATAATCACAATCGTCCCGCAAAGTACACCAAAACGAATTTGTTTGTATTTCTTTTCATTTTCACGTCGGAGCATTTCAAAAAATGGGAGCACCCCTAGTGAGTTTACATCGTATTCTGTATTTCCAATTGTTTTTTCATATTCTTTCCGGATATAATCTGTCAAAACAAGCAGTCGCAGATTCTGACCGGATGTCTCGTATTCATGGAATACAATATCACGGATGCTGTTACATTTTCCCAGAGAATTCGTGAGCATTTTTTCCACTGCCGCACTTTTCGTCATGACAACTTTTTTCTTTTCTATCAGACCGTTAGATTTTAAATCAGCAATTAATAATTCACGATATGTCTTGTCACACAAATATGAATCCTCATCATCATACAAAAATCCCTGTAACAGACGTTCCATCCACTGTGCGTTCATTGATGGTAATTTTTTTGCCCCTAAAAGCCTTTGTAATCTGGACGGAAATGCAATATTTTTGCTCTGTAAATAAATCAACAATGATGCCAGATATGCCGGATTATCCAGCAGCAGGTCATCAGAGAGCTGCCCACTCAGCCCCTTATGGCTTCTCACATATGTAAGAAACTGTGTATCCTGCATGATTTTTTCTGTCATTGCTTTACTGCGTTCTTCAAAATGTCTGACTTCCTGCTCTTCCTCTTTTGTTGGATAGTTGAAGTAAACATAATCCTGATGTGGGCAGAGGCTTCCCTCTTTTACGAGTTCCGGTATCGTAATTTCTTCATCAATCTCTCCACACATATTCATGTACCGTGTCCACATAGCCAGTGTGGAATCATACGGCGGTGTTGCTGTCAACGCTATAATCTTAAGGTAATTCAACTGTTTTTTGAATTCTTCTAATGCTTTCCACCATTCACTTCGCAAGTGGTGGCATTCATCCAGACAGAGCACTTCGATTCCTGCCTCTTTCATCGTCTCGACCAGATCAAAACCTCTGTAATCTACTTCTTCTGTCTCCGTTTCCGCCAGGCACTCGTCTGTGCCTGTGCCACTCTCCTCACCTGCATCTTCCTGCATTCCCTGAAATCTTGTCATAGCACTGTGCAATGCCTGATATGTTGCCACAGTGATTGCCTTTGGCTGTTTTAAATTCTGTGAAAGATATTCTTCCCCTTTGATACCCTCACATAAAAAGGCTTCCTCTATCCTTGCAATCCACTGCTCTCTAATTGTAATAGATGGTGCTAAAATCAGTGCTTTTCCGTTCAGCCTGCGGATCATTTCAATTCCCAGGGTCGTTTTTCCGGAACCGGGTGCCGCAACAATATGTATTTTTCCATCTGATATGTACCTGTCAGCATGTTCCAAAACTCTTGCCTGATACTTTCTCCATGTTCCCTTAAATTCTAAAATACCTTCATAATTCATAACAATCCATTCTCCTCTGTTTATTCCACTGTTTCTATGCTCTGTAATTATTATATCCCACTGCCAATTACCTTACAAGAAAGATAACCAGCAATCTTCGATTCATAGAGTGCCAGTCCGCACCCCTCCAGATTTTTAATAACATCCGATAATCCCATGACTGACCTCCCTTGATTATTTTGCAGAAAATTGATTGTTTGATTAGAGAAATCTCCGATACCTAATACCGTATCATTGCCAACAACTGTCGTACGGATGCCTGGACCATCGCGGATGGAGAAACGCTGGATGTTGGTGATGAGGATATTATTGGTATTAGATTGATGTTCAATCTTCCTCATCCCTTTCCTAATCTATTTTTCTATTAGTTTCATTTACCAACCAATCCACCGTCGTACACGGACACATCTGTGATGGAATCGTCTTCCCTGCTCGGATACAATGCTCATATTTCTGAGCCACTTGTTTCAATGCATTCTCTTCGCTTCCTGCCTTACATAAGTGCAATGTTGACCACATTGGGGTCTGACACCTTATATCTTAAAAGTCCGCATCATCCCAATCGTCAAATAAAACAGACACATTACCAATTAGAGATAACAATTCATGACGCTCTTTTCTTTTGTCATTATCCTCTATCTCTTCGTGCAAGTCATCAATCCAATCAATAAGAGAATCATTCACGTTACCCCCACATAAATCTGCCAGATAGTCATTTATAAGTGCATCATCAAATTCTAATGAATGCATTTCATTGAATAGTTTTAAAACACCACTATCACCATGGTCTTTATATAAATGAATTAGCAATTCTTTTACAGCTTCCTGTTCTAAAATCAACTGTTTATATAAACTTCTCCTTTGAGTAGACCAAAAAACCCTTGATGCATTTGAGTATGAATCAAGTTCGTAAGTATAAGTGCCTATCTCCCTAGCTTTTTCATCAATGAGACTATAATAATAATTCGCAGTTTTTCCTAATTCGTTTATGTAATAACGCTTGAATGGTTCAAACTGAACCGCAGCACATGGTTCTTCAAAATCAAACTTTCCATTTTGTTTCTTCAAGAAACCGATAAATAATGATTTAAGTTTTTTACTATTATATCCAGGTACATAGTTCGCATATCGATAATGGTTATAATATTCACTAAATAATCCTAAGAGCCTCCTTCCATTTGCCGATATACATTTTCCTGAATATTCTTTTACATGCTTTTCCAGTTCATTGTGATTATGTTTTTTTAAGCACTCGGGAACTGTACTTTTATCCATAGGATTTGGGATAGATAAACACAGATAAATTTTCTGTAGACGTTCTATTCCCACTGCACCATTATAAAGAATCGAATTCAGTTCGTAGTCATTATAGAGGTTGCGCAATGCCATCGCTTTTCTCGCAGAATCATAAATGAACTCACCTGCGATTCCTAATTCGTGTGCCATATTAATACTTTTAAAATCCCATATTTCATCAATAAACACTCAATTCACCTTTATCCTTTTTTAAGAAAGTTTATTCTTTTTTATCTATACATCTTTGCCTTCTTTCGGCATGTTGAAATTCTATTTCCACACACTGTCAACATAGATCAGCTTCTTTAAGCCGTCTATCACCCGCCACGCAGAGGCTGTTGACTTGGATGACTACCGCACAGGTTGTGCGGCGAAAATAAATATTGCAATTTAATATAGCATTAAAAATTTATTGGCAGATGCCTAACCTCTTCTACCTTATATCACGTTCTAAACACAGTAACATCTTTTAATTTCAAGCGTTTTACTAATTCAACCAGGCGTTTCATGTCCTCATAGCTGTGATAACCTATAATCCATTTTGCATTACAGTGTTTATTTACTTCATCAAAATATGGATAATCGACCTCAGATAAGGAGTGGCCAATTACATATACTTCCTCTACGTCACTCAAGCCTTCAAAGAAAGCACTTTATAATTACCATGTAATACAGAAAATGATCTGCTTATCCACTCTACAGTCAAAGTCTTTATCCACTTTTTAAATCTCTGATTTAATTCTCTTGGAATATTGAATGTTGGTCCTATTGCAGTTTCGACAATCGCAAAAAAATCAGCAGCTTGTGCATCCGGATCATATGCACCAAAATTATCAAGCCACGTATCTAAGACGGTGGGATTTAAGAACATACTATAATTGAGTCTGCCAAGGGAATCCTCTAAATTTGACCACAAATCACCCGGTACATCCAAATACGTTTCCATTTCACCTATAGAATATCATACTTCTTCAAAAGTTCAATCTGTCTCTTGCTGATTTTCATGCTTTCTGCTGCCAAGTTCCCGCCACTGGCAGGTTCTTTGTTGATTTCATCAAAGTATCTGCAGATTCTATCTTCGAGTTCTTTCTTGCTTTCCACACTGATTCTCCACCCAGCATCTGCTTTGTTATTTTACTGAAAAAGCCTTCAATCATGTTTAACCAGGAACCATGTTTGGGTGTAAATACAAACTCAAAACGTCCAGAAACCGTATTCAGATATTCCTGGGTTTCTTTGGTGATTTATCATCATCTGTTAAAGAAATAGTTTTAATTCATCATTTAAATTACAATTCATTCTTGAAAATATCCACTTTCTGCAATCTCAAGCAAATTCTTTATTGTATCTTCATAAGCAACTGGTGCATTAATAAAATAGCCCTTTGTCTTCATGCAAATACATGTTCCAACCTCATTTCGTAAATAGATTTATATATTTTCATTGGAAAATATTCAAGGTATTGGTCTACCTGTTCTCTGCTGATCCTATTTTTTCTGATATATGCAAATAATTGTTCCTGTACGTTTTCATTATCTTCATCTGCATATTCATCAATATCCTTCAACAATTCCAGTAGTTGCAATACTTTATAATTCTTTCCTGTCACCGGTACTCTTGATCTTCTGACTGTATAAATCTGATTTCCAACCTTAACATCCCGAACAATCGAAGTGAAATTGTTGCTCACAATTTCTGCTTTAAAAGGCACCTGCGTAGAAACTCCAATCTGGTTCGCAAAAGTATGTCCGGAATAATAACCAATCACTTTTCCGTTACGACAGATGTATTTATATCTGGCAACAACATCTGCAGAAGGCTTATATCCACTTTTTAAACGTGTCTTTTTTGGCAAATAATAAATTCCGGCTTCATAGCGCATCAGTTTTCCGGCATCTGCAAGTCGTTTCAGCTGCTGACGAATTGTCTCATCTGAAACTTCACTCATTTTTATATCCGACAAAAAAATAGGTTCACCAGCTTTATAATATTCTAATATATAATTATATACAGCATCCATTCAAAGCACCTCCTGTCACAGATTTTGATATACTATATTCTATATCGTTATATTATCAAGTGTTACCACTATTGTCAATAACATACTCTAATATCATACACGTTCTAATAAAATTACATACGTCTTTTCTGTGAACTTCCAGAAATTTTACAACGCCTGTTTTGCGTTCATCCAGCAGTTTTTACCATCCGAAAGTTAAAATAGCAAGGAAAAGTCTCTGGACGCAATTATCTCATGCAAAGTTGGTAGCGACAAACCGGTCGATTATTGAGCGCTTACATCATAAATTCCTCTATCTAATCATTTCATCCAGAAGTTTTTCCACTGATTAGCCCTCATAGCTTTTCTGACCAACTTCTCAACTTCTTTAGCCTGTGTATTTCTTACTTCGACAGGAAGCTTCATATCCTGTTCAATCGGATACTTACTATTGTACGTATCGACAAAGAGTTTGATAAATGTTGGATCATACCCCAGATAATCAAAGAGAGCCTTCCAATACACAGCCATGAATTTCAAATCCATAAAGTAGGTTGGCAGTATGTTTCCAAGTTTTATCAAATCTTCTTCATTTTGATTCTTCTCATAACGTGTAAATATCTCTTCAATTTCAGGATACTTCTTTCTCAAATTTGGCAAGCGGTTCTTTACATGGTTAACGATACTAAGCAACTCAAAATTTAGGTTAATGAAAAAACATGATTGAATCGAGTCTAATAGCAAATCATTTCCATCATATGCCATTGCCAAGTTCGCTACAAATACCTCTCCCTTGTACTTTGAATAGAAATCCACTAAGACCTGTGCATTCTTCTTCCTTAGTAAATGGTAATCTTCATCCGTTTTACAGCCATCAGATTGTTCTTTTTTAGGAATCTCTTGATAGAATTTGACAAACTCTTCGATACCATCATATACACCTTCAATGACTTCATTACATCTAAAGTCAGCTTTCAACTTTCTTTTGCTATACCACACTTGCCATTTGTAAATCAGGTACACGGCAATGATGCTACAGCAAATGCTACAAAACCACGAATTATTAAGCACACTCTTAATTACCGGGAAAAATGGTACTGCCATAAGTATCTGGAATACTTGAACTTTCCAGGCAATAGCTATTAAAAGAAGGAGTGCTACACACAACATAATGAAAATCACTTTGCGATATACTGATTTTCTCATCATAACAACATACCTCCGTCTTGGTTTATAATGTTTCTTTATCAAAATAATGAAGATTCTTTTTTAAGTCATGCATAGATTATAAATTGTGACTTTATAGAAATTTAATTCCCCCTGTCATTGCCATTTCTATACTTTTTTATAAATTTTATATCTTCTTTATTTCCACAGGCATTGTGATCTTCCTCAATACACTTCAAACTACAATTTTCTCACAATCCCCATGGACAACATTTGAGTTACCTGATTATCCGCATAATCTTTTGACAATTCATCGGCAATTGCTTTTATTTCATAATATATTTTGTTTGCCTCGCTTATATTATCAAGGCTGTCCATATAAAGCCATTTTTCAAACAATATGAAAGAGTAATACTCCATCAATTCAAGTTTATTTTCCGGGAACTTTCTTATCCACTTTTTGAACAAAGAGATTAATTCTTCATCGATCGGTCTCGGAAAATCAAGCCAAGTGACATAGTTCCACGAAACCAGATACGAATAACCAAGCACAACTTTCCCCTCGTTCGGAAATGCTTCATAAATCTCTCTTAGCCTTTCTTCTGTCGAAAGAAGAATCTCAGCTTTGTTAGAATCAAATACGGCAGGAGGATCATAAATAGCGTGTTCATTTGCCTCAAGAATCGCAAGTGTATTCGCCACATCCACATTATGTGTTTCGTCAAAAATCCGCTCCATATCTTTCAGTAATTTGCGTCTTCTTCCCAGCACTTGATTCTCTCTGTAGATATCATACAGATCATTGGCAACCATCGCTATAGCTTTTAAAATATCTTCATCGTCCGTAAACCTCTGCTGAAACTTCATCATCTGTTTCCAGCAATTAGCTGCCGCACGATAATCATTTCTACGTAACCAAAGCACTATTAACCTGGCATAATTTTCTGCACACCAAGTTGCAATATAACCATTTCCAGGAATCTTGTCGGCGATTTGATTATACTTATTCATTAAATCGGCAGCCTGTTGTGTTAATTCCGCATTATGAACACCAACAAAAAATACATCCCACACATCTTCTATATATTTATATACTACTTCATTGTTCAGTCTATCTGCAATATAATCAGCGCTTTGCAATCCAAGTGCATACAAACGTTCCAGTTCGCCTCTTTCTGTCAATACAATTCCTATATCCTTCCAAACCTCCATTTCATAGGCACAAATAATCTCTGGCACTTGAGATACACACAGGCTGTCTGCAATTTGCTCAAAATTATTCAAGTTCCTTGCTGCAAGAATAACAAAAATCCATTGTCCGAATCTGTCACGGTCATCCTCTAACGGAGCGAACTCCATTGCCATATATGATTTTTTGTCTGGAAAATCTTCTATTGCGTGCCATAAGAACATATCAAACTCTGTGACTGTTCCTAATCTTGCGGCTTGAGCAAATCCAATCCACTCATACTCAGGAATATAGTAATCCACAAGAAATTCTTTTATAATGTCAGGGTACTCTGGGTCGATTATAGTAAGAAGCTTTGGGCATCCTTTTTCATCAAGTCTTAAATATTTTGGATCATTAGCACGTCTTAGTATTTCTTCCTGAATCTCCTCCAGTGTAGAAAACTCATCCATTTCATAATCACGCGCATATTCCTGATAAACAAACAAATCCGAAAAATCCGTCTGCTTCTTTCCGGGACGTTGACTTGCATTGATATACTGCAGAAGATTTTGTGCCGCCTGTTGATAAATTCCTTGGTCATCATCCAGGCATACAAAAACCGATGCTGAAGCTAATGCAAGCAATTTAACATAATCCTTCAGCAAGTTTGAATGATTATCGAGGCACAACAGCCACCTGTCCTCTTCTCTCTTTAAGAAAGCCGCCAACATCTCATCAAGGCTGGTAACACTGATGCATCCATCCTTATAAATCCACAGTTCAGTGTATACAGCTACAAACAGTGGTCTATCACACTCTTCTTTCAACGCAGTCTTAAAATTGCTATATATTTGATCCGCAGTATCCGGCAGTACAGAGGAGTATTTTACTTTTGTTTCATCATCTGCCACATTATTTAAATATGCCTCAAGATACACATTTATAAATTCTAATTCTTCCTCTTCTGAAAGTTCAGAAATGACTAAAGGCGAAAGGGTAGTTTTATTGTTATACGAACACTCCTGAAACCAAAGCCTCGTTTGCATATCCATTTTTTCAACAATTCGGTCATACCAGTTGTTTTCATTATTCTGATATCTTCTGTCAACAAAAAGAAGACGGAGTTTAAATCTACTGTATTCAAAGCGCTCGAACAACGTAGTCACAATAGTAGCACACTTATCTTCATTGCCTAACACATAATCAATTACAATGACCGTATCAGAAAATGGTTTAAATTCTCTGTATCTTTCAACGTCAACATCCGTCTTTGCAAAAAAGCCAAACCAATTATTGGAAAGCTGCTTGAGCCATTGATATACTAACCGGCTCTTCCCAATGCCTCCCTTTCCCACTAGCGACCACCACAGCAATTCTTTATCTGCTGAACAAAACCTATTTAACTCAACCAGTTCTTTTTCTCTTCCTACAAATTTGCAGAACTCATTTAAATAATGCAGACGATATGATGCTGTAAATGACTTTCTGGTTTTTACATATGGGTTTACTCTAATAATTCCTGAATCTCTATACCGTGTGCGAATCCGATAATTTGCCATGTCTTCAACGGCATTAGATAAATCACTGTATTCCATTCCATAGCAAACCGGTATCACATTAGGTCCTAAATCTGACAAATCATCTCCTGCTTTATGCAGATAAAAATATGGAATATTTAAGTGAAGCTGCTTCGAAGCAAATGACATAAACCCCTTCAGATTTGGATCATCCACGGTTGCTCCACAGCCAAGTATAACCAATGTGCACGTACTGATAAGGTTCTGGATAAACTGTGCACCCTGATTCGTTATGACATCTTCGTACTGTTTTTGATCAGCAACTATATCGTCCGTATTTGTGGCAGCATCATAAATACCATGAAGGTGAATTACACTCATCTCTGCCTGCCCGCTCAACATCTGAACTATTTTTCCCGGCATATTATATGTATAATAACCCAGACCGGTAACTTCCTCCAGAAGCTTATCATAGTTCGTTGTCGCAAAATAATCCCCGCAGCGCACAAATAAAGCAAGGGCATTCGCCAACTTTTTATTCTGTACTCTGAGACTGCCAATCGTAGAGTCCATATAAGCCGTATAGTTTCCATTTTTTCTCAATGCTTCTATCAAAAAGCTTGCTGCGTCAATCAGTTCGGATGCACTATAAGAACCGAATCTTCTATCCAATTCCTCCGCTTCGACATCAGAAAGATAAGCTTTGCCTTCCTTAAGCCAACCAACCCACCCTTTTGCATGATCACCAAGTGAAACAGACAAACCTGCACCACAAAGGAATATAATAGGTCGCCCTTGAGAAAGAGCACTTTCAAATTTGGGATAATCCGATATTTTCATAAACTATTCTGCGAGTTTCGTTTGCACACATATGCAATGCACATTAATACCTCGCGACTTCCCTTCTCACAATATTTATGTACAGAACTTATTTTATCGAAGTCTGACCACAATGTCACTCATATTTTAAGCATTTCATAGAAATCAATATACTTTTTAAAGTTATCATATTCTTCATATAAAATTCTTCTTAATGCGTCTTCTTTTCTTTCTCTCTGTTCCTTTAATTCTTCATCTGAAAATAATCTTATACTTCTACTAATCATATTCCCTCACACCTCTTAAATATATCAATGTGATTAATTTACGCAAGGATTTCTATATGACAAATAACTGTACATATTCCATCTATTTGAATTACTTCTTATACTTTTGCAAATTTTTTATAATACTATCATATTCTTTAGAATATTCATTCATATGAATATAACCATTCGTTGTATCAAACATTAGATTTTGTAATTTTGTATAAGAACATATTTCTTCTTTACTAAAGACCACCTTCAACTGTTCCTTACATCTGTAATGATAATTATAATTGTAAACCTCACCATAAATATAATATATCAATTCAATTTCTTCCGCATTAAAAAATGGGCATTGTGCTACTATGCATTGCCAATCTTCTGAGTATCTTATATTTACAGAACTTCTCTCATCTGCTAAATATTTTTCTATACTCTTTAAATCATTATACAATAATGACGCTGCGAAACTCTCTTGATTCTTTTTTTCTCGTCTATATACTATCCAACCGCCAAGTATAGATGCCACAAAACCTAAAACAGCTCCCATAACTGTATCGACGATTTCATTATTTATAATCATAATTTTGCTTTTCTCCACAAAAGGCCTAATCAAAAATCTCTATAACTATATTGTCGCCTGAATCCGCTTCATCTTTTTTACAAGTAAGAATCACTTGTTTATCTTTACCAACAGCATAGCCAGCTTCATAATATACACCACCTCGTTGTCCGGACAAATCTGCAATTACAAACGTACAACTCTCGATTTCCTTGTATATTTCTGGAACAATTTGATTATTATGTTCCTTTATATCAATCAAAACAGGAATAAATCCACACTCCTGAATCGCCTCAGAAATTTGTTTCCTGGCTTTTTTCATCTTATCAGAAAAACTCATAGTAACAAATACGGTTTCATTTTTTCGCTTCAATTTCCGTTCCACTACTCGACACTAATTCTGCAATTCTTGGTGTTACTATCTTTGGTTCTATACAATTATTCAACCGTCCCCCCCTCTTTTTATCAAACTGGATTTATGGATTAATTAATATTGCTGAAATCTTCTCCCAAACATGCCCGTGCAAAAAACTGCCCAAAACCCCGAATTAAAATCACAAATTCGTCATATACAATCTGATAATCATTTACATCAAAATTTTGCTTGTTATCTTCTACAAAAGTACTAACTACTTTCTTAACACTATATTTCAAATCTTCATATTTTTCAGAAATACCATATTTTGAACCTTTATTAATTTCTATCAACCTCAATCTCTCTAGGTTTTCCAGTGCAATTTGAGTAGGCACTAATGGGAATGTGTCCAAGTCACTAAATGCAATTATATCTTGCACTGGGTATGAGGCTTTTGTGTTTTTATTCCTATATTTGATGCTAATACAGGGTTGTACCAAAGTTTTTGTAAGCTCTTTAAAAACTAGAGCATCAAATGGTGACATTTGTTTTATTATTTCTACGAATGTTGGATGAACATTATCGACCGTTTCGGAATTCATTGCATGCGCTAAAAGTTCTGCATACATATCCCTTAGTTGAATATCATCCATACAGTATGCTATCGACTGCAAGGCTGGTACAGCAACATAAGCAGGAGGAGTTATAATGTTTTCTGCCGGTATATCTTTTAATTTTTCCTCAAGAAGCTTCTTTGTTTCTGAAAGATTATATTCCTTTTGAAGTACCCATTTTTCTAACGGACTAAGTGCCGCGTGTATAGCTCGCACAACTAAAGCAGAAGTTTTATCGACTTCTTCAATAGTTTTTGTGTCTTTAACCTCTTTGACTATCTCTCCAACTCCCAAAGTTACATTTACTGAAGACTCTTTCATAACAAACACCTCACAGTTTTCTTTTATCTTGAAATGTCACACTATTCACAAGTAATGACGTTTATTTTTCCAAGACTTCCATGATTTTCCTACGTATATACAAGACAAATTATACATTCTTAGCCACATAAAAGCAAAATGTTTGATAATGGATATACCCTTCGAGTTTCATTTGAACCTACAAATAATCCACACAATACTCTCAGCCATCATTCCGCTGCAATAACCTTGCTAATCACATCTTGTACTTTCTCTGACCGTATCAGCGTCCTCATCTTCTCATCCCCACCTTCACTCTCAGGCTTACCACACCTAAGACTATCCGAACGCTCCGACACACAACAATCTTTATACCAGCATTCACCCATAAGGGGACCTTTAACAGACCATTTCTCATTTTGTGTAAACTCACCAACCAATGACTTCATCACCCGTTCTGTAGAATATCTCTTAAAACCGGCTATGTACTGCAATGTCTTCTTATCATCAATCTTTGATAAATTAATTCTGTGGTTCTCAACTGCTGCCAAAACTTCCTCACGAATTTTTATTTTATCTGTCTTTCCAGTGCCTGTCCATTCTACCAGCTTGTCAAATGCAAGAATCAGGTATTCAAAACAAATCATATCCAGAATCACAATCTTTCCTTCTGACTTATCTGTTATCGATTTCAATATACGATACTTGTTACGAATATCCTGATTATCAACCACATAATCAAATGCAACATAGTATTTATCGTCACCTTTAACATCCAAGTCTAATACTGCATCCAATAATCCCTGATTGCTTCCCTTACCCTCAACGACAAGCTCATTGTCAAAGAAAAGCTGATTAACTAATTTCCAGAAGTGAAGCCCTGCACCGGTATCCTCTGTCCATAAATATCTCATATCATAACTCCTCTTCTAGTGTTATCCTGTTATTATCAAACTTCAGCGCCTTAAAGCTCTTATCAGATACATTAAGTCCGTCACAATTTCGCAGGAAGAGCATATACTGATTTGATAACTCAAAATTAATAAATCTCCTAACATCATCATTAATCAAACAATCTGCATTATCTATCACAATAAAACTATTTCTACACTGTTTGATTGCTTCTAAAAAATCATCTGATTTGTAGTTAAATAGCTTGATTGCTTTGTATTCGTCTGTCAATCTTATATCTTCCAACATTTCATAAAGTACTGTTTTGCCGGTACCACTATCTCCACCAACAAGAGTAATTCTATCATCAAACTCCAAATCGTATGAAAATGGATCTGCTTTGAATCTAACATTTTTATAAATCATCTGCTTCTCTCCTTTCATACTCCCTACTCCACCAGGCATTATAACCTCTGCTGCCAGTAACTGTATCAGAATCATTAAATCTCATTTTTGCACCATCCGGAATATCAAAAAGCGCTGGTCTTGACATATAAATCTTTATATTATCCATAGTAAAAATGATTCTAAGTACATTAGGTCCACATTCTTCAACATTTACCACCTTATCGGGATGCTTCACAATATTAAGTAATGTCTTGCAGCCTGATGACAGATTACGAATTGTACCCAATCCATATTTTGTTTCTATATGCTTATCTGGCATCAGCTTAGCCTCATCCACTTGTTGAATCAAATCAATTTCTTTTTGTGACATCTCTTCATTGCCTGTATTCAGGTTGAAGTACAAGTCATTGTGAAATATCCAGTCTTTTGAATTACTTTTTTCTGTATATATATTAATCATGCAGTATCATTCCTTTAAAATTGAACAAAATCGCTGCGCGATGGCCTGCCAAGGCTGTGGCATAGCGATTTTCTATTTTCTGTAACAAAAAGCAGTGGGGATTGACCTTTACACTGCCTATGAAAAGAATACCATCCTTCCGCTTAATTGGCAAGCGGTTTTATGACCCGAATGCACCTCCGTGTAAAGCAGTGTTGTGTGATAACTACTGATTTTACATGGAGGATTTTATTCCGAATAATTAATGCAAAGCGCCCTCTTCTTCTAAACTGACACTCTATAATTTCGGAATCTTCATTGCTAACGAAGTAGCTGAAGAAAACAAGAAAAAAGATATGTTCTGCCTATAATTTCCCCGAGCCATAATATGATAGATTGCTCCCGGAAACCATTTTCTATTCTTTCTTGCCATTATCTTCTTTCTCATTATCATTAATGATATTTTTAAAGTTGAATTTTAGCGAAGGATTCCATTTCCTTCGCTAAAATTTTAATCCTCTTCCGCTGCGTTCTTCGCAATTGGAACTACTTCAATGTTAATCTCCATCCCAACCGCATCCGCATATTTCGCCAGTACCTGCATCGTTGGAATTCTCTTGCAACTCTCAAGCCTTGCTATATTTGGTGCTGCCATTCCGGTCGCTTCCGCAATATCCTGTTGGGACAACCCCTGACTCTGTCTCTGCTCAGTCAACTTATGAACTACTTCTGACATCTGATCCCTTGTTCTGGCATCTATATATTCATAATATTCTAATATTCGCCTTTTTCTTCTTTCATTGACCTCTTGTACTTCATCATAATATTGCATCACTTTTTCCTCGTTGCCTTTGATTTTCTTTCAATATTATCATTTATGATAATGTCTGCCAACACATTATCCCCTCTGTTAACAATTTGTTAACAGTGCCTGACCCTTTCTATCCTTTGTCTTTCTTTATCTTAACCACTTTTCTATTTGAATCTGTAACCCTGGCTTCAAGTTTATCACCTGGCTCAGACAAAATTCCAGTTAAATTGCTTACGTCATTTTTCTTGAAAATATCTAAAAAGTTCATTGTCTACCTCCGTATATATGCAATATTTTTTTATAATTATATCATAAATTAAGCTACATGAATACAATAAAGAGGTGTTGGTTTGTGTCAAGTAAACGTTGGCACAAACCACAAAGTAATAAATATTGAGAATCACTCAGGAAGGTAGTATAATATACTTAATTTTCGGGTGGAGGGATATTAAAATGCCAGATAGCGAGATTAACAGAAGCATATATTATTATGATTTGTATACACGTAACAAAATCGGTGATACTGATAAATATGACTATTCGTCTAAACTCATCAAGCAGTTTCTAATGAATTTAAAAGAAAAGCAAGACATAGCAAATGATTATGAAGCCTTTTTGAAACCTACAAGGAATGGAAATAATGAGTTTTTAATTGTTGACAATATAAATGATGGACATATTCGATTTAGAATTGTTTTATGCAAAAATGATGCGCTTCCATTTATTGAAAAAAAGGCAATTTGGAAACATTGGGGTCATATATTGATTCTGATCAGAGTATTGCCGAAATTACACATTGCATATATTTCTATGAATATGGCATACTGGGAGCTGAATACAATGCTTCTGGTGCAAGAGCAACTTCTATCGTGGACTATCTGCACCAATTTGAGTTAACCGAAGGTCTTATTACTTGCAGACACAAACTTAATTTTGATGCATATACTAAGTTAATTGATGATGAAGAATTTACGTTATTTGATTTTGCTGTAAAAAGCAACTCGGATGCATACAACAATGTATTAGCAAATAAGAGTATTTTTAGTTCTATTCAAAAGACTATTCCAGAGGCAGATACATTTGAAGTGGTTTTAAAGAAAAAGAAAACAAAGAAAAATAAATTTTCAGGATTTTTACTTCCATTTACGAAAGATGAGACAAAAAAATTGTTAGAGAATTACAGAGAAGATCTTGTAAAATTCAAAGTAAGTCAAGATTCAATTACCGATAGTATAGACTTACTTTCAGATAAATTTGTTAATAAGGTAACGCTGGTACGAACTGCAGAACGTACAATTGATTCAACAGATATGTATTCAAAAATTCAAAGCTATTTTGATGGCTCGGTAGCTCAATATTGTAAAAAAATATAGAGGAAGTGATGCTATGACGAAAGCTATTCGCCAGGATCGAATATTTATTTTCCTTTGTCCCATAATTGCAGCTATTTTTTCTTATTTTGTATTTAAAGGATTATTTGGAAAATATAATATTATTATAAGTTCAACTGATGGGTTGGATGATTGTAAATTGATGCTAGACATATGGGGGACACTACTTGGTTTTCTGATTACAGCAGTATCGTTATTCCTAACAATCGGTGATGGAAAATATATGAATACATTAAAGTCATCTGGGCATTTTACAACGGTATTGTATTCTTATGTGATTTGCTGTATACACCTTTTCTTTGCAGTCATATTTGCGCTGACAGTTATTTTTATAAAAATATGGAGTATGACGGTATTTACAATATTGTGTGCAGTAGTGGTTGATACATTGATTATCGTAGCAATATGTTTGTTTTTCTTATTTTGCATAGTGATTAACACTAATAAATAAAGCAAGTAGGAAGGTACTTTGACGGAATGAGGAAAACGCAAGAAGCAGTGAAAAAAGGCATCGTTAAATGCGTGTGGTGCTACTTCATAAATGGGTAGCACCAGCTTGGCTGTTCTTATATGTAGTGGTACATTTTTTTGTAAAATAAGAATGAAAATTAGAGAGTTATATAGTATAATATGCTTGACAGATAATTTTTAGTTATCCGTCAGTTATATAGATACAGGATAATTCTAAATTATCCAATGTAATGATAAATTCGTAGTATCTGCTAGGGTAGCATGTAATTTCAAAAGAGATTTACCGTATTAAAAAGGAGAGTTATGGTCACAAAAGACAACATTGCAATTATTATTCCATTCCATAAAAATGTGGAGATGCTTAGATTAAGCATTCATACTTTAGAAGAAAGTATAAAAGGAGAAAAGCCTCAAATTATAATTATAGCTAACAATAATAATCCAAATGAATTGAACCTTCCAGAAGATGAATTTGCTCAATATGATATTTATAAAATACCAGAAAATCTGTTTTGGCCCGGAGCTATTAATTTTGGTGCGCGTCAAACAGATAAGGAATATTTACTTTTTTGCGATCCTGATATATTTTATACAGAAAATTGGTTAGATAATTTATTGGACTGTTATAATCGACATAAAAATGTAGGAGTAGTAAGTGCCAAAATTATTAATCCACTTAACAATAGAATTATGGATTTTGGAATGGGATATAACCAATTTAATACAATCCATATAGGAAAGGATTTACCTTTTAATCATCCAACAACATTGGACGACAGAAAAGTTCAGGCTGCCTGTGGAGCAGTTTTTCTTACTTCTCATGAGTTATTCAAAAGAGTAAATGGTATAGATACTTCCATGCCATATATATATTGTGATAACGATTATTCTGTGAAGATTGCCGAATTAGGATTTGATACTTGGGTCGCTGCTCACTCCGTTGTATACCATAAAGGTAATACAGATGCCCACAATTCTAAATATGAAAATTTTAAATACTTACGAGAAGATTCAAAAGCTGCTTTTTATGCCAAAAATAGAAATAGAATAAAAATCAATATTTCCGAATGTTTTAGCTATATGCATAACTGGATTAAAAGTATTGATTTCCACTTTCAATATGGCTACTATTTATACAATTTTTGTACACTATTAGATTCAGCGGAATACATAAAGATTTTTCCTTCTATGGGATTGACTGTTATAAATCAAAAGAATATAACATTACCTCAAAGAGATATAGCCCAGATAAATCTTTGTGACTATATCCCTACGAGAATGATTTATTCAAACATGCCATTCATTTATTTTGTTGATAATTTTATGTCATTATATAATAATAATCTATATTTTAGAATACGCGATATTTCAAATGACATTGTTATAGATAGGCAATGCAATATTTTATCTCTTAGCCATATTAAAAATAAGCTAGTATAGAAGTATTGCTACATACATGGCAAATTAAACAACCCGTCTGTAGTGTGTATTTGAGAATATAGATTATTTTGAGGCTCTTTTAATATCGAACTGAAAACAGCCTCATTTTCAATCAATTGTTTTTTTATTGAAGCTATTTTTAGTCTGTAATTACTAGATTCTATTAGTCTTATTGCTTCACTATTTAATTCAATAGCATCATCATAGCGTCCCAAATAGTACATATAGACGGCTTTTAATTGTAAATAGTAAAATTTCTTGTTTGATTCTAATAAATCTGAGTAAAAGCACGCTCTTTCTAAGGATTTTTCGATATCTTTAGCATTTTCGCTTTTATAACATAATAAATATGCCTCTGCCAAAGCATGATAAAACCACCATTTAAAGAAAGTCTGTTGATATGCATAAGGACTCAGGACTATTTCTTCTAGGCCTTTTTCAGCATCTTGAACGGCTTTTTTACTATCTCCCGCCAATAAAGCAAGTTGAGTTTTCTTTCTCAAATAATTTATATACTTAGCTTCTGCGTTTCCTTTTTCGTATATATTACAGGCTTCTTGCCAATAAAGTATTGTATTAATGTGGTTTTCGTCAGAAAGAGGAAGATTGTAGTACAAATAGCCTCTGTCCGAGTAATTTACATATTGCATCACAGCATCTTGAATTTCATCAGCAATTTGAGAAGATTTATTTAAATAATCCATAATATTTTTATTTTCTAAAGGCATTGAAACCTGATGCCGAGAATAAACATGTAATCTATTATATATCTGAGAAATTAGTTTTTTTTGTTCTAATGATAATAACTTTTCATTCTGTTCCCCAAAAGCTTTTTGTTTATAATCCTTAATTAATTGAACTGCCTCTTGATATTTTCCCATAGAATCATATGCTTCGCTGATATAAAGCAGCATTTTTCCATATTCAATACAAGAGAAAAGTTCTTGAACATTTTTTAATTTATGCAAAAGCTTATCTACACTTTTTTGCATAACATTATTACCTAAAATATCATGAATGAAAACTATTACCTGATAAATGTTATTTATACATATTATCTTGTTTTCTGAATAATTATACTCAAAGTTTGTCAATATTTTTTCAAAAACAAGTAAGTAAAACTCATAGGAAAGCCTACTGTCAATATGTAATGAAAGAATCTCAGATATTTGCGTATTTGAAAGCAGAGATTCATTTTCTTCATTGTAGAGTTTTCCTAAGTAATATCTGGTATCATTACTTCTTAACATAATATTCATTTCATTTTCATAATCTATCGTTTTTTTTGAAAATGCTTGGTACATCTTTGCAAAAAATTTATCTATTAAATCATGACGGAACTTTACATTAATATGGTAAAAAGTATCTTCTACTGTAACAAACCCCATCCTTTCCAATTCTGTGACAATGTCCCAAGAGATATTTAATTCATCAATATCCATTTTAGTTAATTCATTATATAAGTGTATTGCCGAAAAGAGAATAATCGTTTTTTCTAACTCTGATTCACTATTTTTTTGATAGTAATTCCAACGTTCTAACAAAATATCATAAACTGTATTCGGAATATTTCGAATTAGATGTTTGAACAAAATATCATTTTTTATTTTATAAGAATTTTCTCTTTGTTCCAAAACCTGCTTTTCTTGGAGCCAATAAATCATTTGTTCCAAATAGAATGGATTTCTATTTAAATTTTTAGCAATGTACTCTATGTCTGTTTTTTGAAAAACTTCTCCTATAGCAAATGATTCCTGCAAGAATTCATAACATTCTTCTGAACTTTTAAATCCCGTAATATGTTCAGTATATGTAAGAGAACCATCAGAAGTATATTTGCTTAAAAGTTGGGAAACTTTTGAATCTTTTTTAATATAATCCAAATTGAAAGTAAGTAAAAATTTTGTGTTACATGGTTTTGTGATAACTAATTTTGTACATATGGAATCTAATAAATCAATAATATCATTATTAAAAAATTGAACATTATCGATTGCTATTAAAAATTTACATTTGGCAAGCTTCAAAATAATTAGGTCAAGATATTGACTGATCCAATTTTGCATATCTAAGTCATTGGTTACACTAAAAATATCCGCAAGCATACAATATTCTGGTTGCTTTTTAATAAATGAATCATTATTTTTCTGAAATTTTAATGCTTTAATTATCTCCTCCAGCATATCTAATGATATATTATATATAGCAATTAATAATCTTTGAATAAAATCCTGTACTGACAACACATTTTTTGAATTATTCAAACTTCCAAAGTCCACAACGTCATATCCATTAACTTTCGAGCTGTTGAGACATTCTTGAAATAATTTAGACTTTCCTGTTCCGCTATTACCATAAAAAACACCTATTTTCAGTTTGATAGCGTCAAATAATACATTTTGCTTAAAATTTGAAAGATACTGTTCATAGCTTTGTCCAATTAGTCGCTCACTATGCCTTGATTCTAATGCTTTAAATTCCACATTTTTGGGCAATCCTATTTGCCTATCATTTATATAAGGATTTGGAATTGTACAATTTTCCTTAATAGGTATTAACCATAAACGAATAATCTTTCCCTCGTAAGGAGCCAAAACAATTTCTGTTTTTGATTTAAACATATGCTCTGGAAATACATCGAATTGAGTTTTTAGCTGTGCCAACTTTTTAAACCTAAATGTAACCTTATTACTTGAATTTTCTCTATTGATTATGCATATATCCATTTCAAACATTTTAAAAAGAGTCAAATGCTTTATTTCGTACCCTTCTATAGTGGTTTCCAAATCTAAAGGATTTCCATACAATAGACATTTAGTCTCATAATTATATTCTAATTTTTTAAACTGCATATTCTCTTTAGAAAATTCCGGAAAGAACTCTTCTCCAATACAATCCCAATATTGAAATATTTTCTGTTCAAGTACAGTGTCATCATAAAAGTAGATGGTTTTTCCTTTTTTGTTAGCATTCAAAAGTAATTTTGCTTTTGTATTTACGTTAATAGCTGAATAACTATAATAAAGAATTGTGTCAATTTCAGATAATTGAGCCATAATTAATGTGGAAGCTAATACTTTTAAATCTATATTAGAAGCATAATTTTTACATTCTGCCCAATATTTCTTTTGCTGTGAATAATAATAAAAATCTTTGCTTCCATCCCATGAATCTCTTGTGCCTTGAAAAACTGCCTTCCCAAATTCAGCAATTAACAATTTTTTTACTAGATTTTCAAAACAAATGCCTTTATTGATTGTTTGCTCTGCATTTAATTTGCTCCAATGTTCTTTCGTTAAAAATTTCATAACAATTGTTTACCTCACTTTTTATTTGAAAAACTAGTAGTTATTTGAATAACAAATACAGGATAATTTAGAATTATCCTGTATCTATATAACTGACGGATAACTAAAAATTATCCGTCAGTTACAGATAACAGTTAGAATTTAAAACTTTGTCGCGGATGTTTGGTGGTAAGTATATCTTTTTGTTTTGAAAGAGCAACATGTGTATAAATCTCTGTTACAGTAATTGAACTATGTCCGAGCATCTCTTGGATGTATCTAATATCTACATCTGCTTCAAGCAAACTTGTTGCAAATGTATGGCGAAACATATGAGGGGTTATATGTAAATCGATAGATGCAAGGGAGCAGTACTTTTTAATCATGCGTCTGACAGCCTGATCGGAAAGTTTGGTTGCATTAGGATTAACAAAGAAATATCCACTCTTGTTTATTTCAGACGAATATTCTGCTTCGTATTTTTCGAGTAATAATAAGACATCTTTATTTCCAATCTGTATCATTCTTTCTTTTGCACCTTTTCCATATATGCGGATTGTAGCATCGTGCAATTCGACATCGAGACTTTTCAAATTACACAATTCAGAAATTCTCATTCCAGTGGAAAATAATGTTTCACATATAGCAATATCAAGAAGAATGCGCTTTTTTTGATAGATGGTATGGGCAAGAGAAAGCTCCTTGTACATAGTTGCAAGTAGTCTTTCTACTATGTATAGGGGGATTGTTTTTGGTAATATTACTGGTTCTCGAAACTTTAATTTGATTTTGTTGAAAGGGTTCTGGCCAATAAAATCTTTATATTCGAGGTAATGATAAAAAGACTTTATTGATGCAAGCTTTCTTTTTGCTGTTTTGGGTTTGAAATTTTGGTGCAAATATCCTATATATTTTTCAATATCAGATATAGATATGGTATGTATGCAAGCATTATTGAAAAATGAAACAAATTGGCTTAAATCGGTGCGATACGCCTTTAGTGTTTTCTTATCAAGCCTCTTTTGAGCTTCGCAGTATTCCAGATAGTGTTCTGTTATAGTAAATAATGTATTCATATGTAAGAATCTCCTTTTCTTAATCTCGTGTTTACATCGGGGGGGGGGAGTACCAGAAGAAATAAAGATGTTAGCTTATATTTTACAATAAACAAAAATGGGAGCTAAATAACTAAGTATAACAACTTAATTCTTCAGCTCCCATTAGCTCTTACCTGATACCCATTTATCCGACGACAATATTCTTTTTTACTTCTATAACCTTAAATTCTCCATTCTTGTCAGTTCTAACTTCAGCATCATTACTGCGCTTTGCAATTTTGCGAAGAGCTTCAATGACCTTCTTTTCATTCTCTGTCAATGACATAAAAAGTCTCCCCTCATAACTAAATGATAATGAATGCTTTATTAACCATTTCAGTCATAACCTGATTTAGCTCAGTTACAAAAATTCTAGTAAAATCATCGCTTCCAAAGAATGACTTAAATGAAATCTGCAGCTTTCTCATGGCGCCATCGTAACTAGGTGTATTATTATAAATATTTGTTAAATACTGCTTCAACTCCGGGTTACCATATGATAAATCATAAGCTACTCTGTCAATTAATGATGCAAATCTTGACTCATCCATAAAATACGCTACATAGAACTCATACAAACGCTGAAGTGCTATATTCTTTTCACCTAATGCTGGATTTAGACCAGCCTCAATATCATCACTTCCAAACAAGGTCTTTAACACATCCATGAGTACATCATCATCCAAGTTATCTGCTGTAAACTTCACCGCGCAGTTGTCATCAAACTTTGCGAATGATGCAAAAGCATTACCGAGCATTCTCTTAAGAAGTCCCTTCATATTGATTGAGAAGTTACCATATACAGAGGCCTTGGTTGTATGACCTAAACCGATAATAAGGTTATTCCAATAGCTGTAAACACTTCTTCCATGCAGTCTAGGTGTTTTATCACTAATTACGTATCCGTTAACAATATCAGTTTCATCACAAAGATTATGTTGCATACTCTCAATTTCAGCTTTAATCTTCTCAGGATCCACAACTACCTGAACTGCTGGCTTGTCCGGTTCAATAGCTGTTACAAATAATGGATTCTTAACTCCTGTTGGTAAGGTTCCTCTTAGCGTCTTCATAGAATAGTCAACTATCTTCTCGAAGAGTCCTTCCGGCTCAAAGTTATGCTTACGCTCATCCCCCTCTAAAGCCTTAAGAACGTAGCTATCCTTCAAATATCTCATTGAAAGCCACCCCACTTCCTCCTGCGGAAGCATATCAGCATATGAGTGAACCATTGATTCCAACTCAGCTAAAACACTCTGTATATTTTCCCTATAAGTATTTTCATCAATATACAAGTCGCCAGTGTTCCTCTTGTTAATAAGATTCTCAACTTTTCTATCAGCCTTTGTAAACAATACATAAACGGATGTATCAAGATGGCTCTTTTTCATCAGTTCATCTTTCTTTTCAACCAATGCCTTACAACATTCTGATAAAGTATCATCTCTCTCATCAAGGCTTAGTAAGAAGAGAATTGTATCCGCTTTACAGTTAAGTGCTGCCTCTAAAGCATCTTTCGTACTTGCCGCATCAATCCCCTTCTGAGTAAGTCCCATTGTATCTCTGATACAGAATCTAAATGGAAGCTCAGGTGACTTTTCCTGAGCAATGTCAATAAGCTCCTGACGAGGTCTACAAGCTACAGAAATGTGGTCAATAACCAAGCTAAATGGTGCAAATGGATCAAACAAAACTTCCAATATATGAGTTCCATTATTATCATCGCCTAAACTATACTGAAGCATCTTTCCTTCAAGCATATCTGAACCAACCTCATTATTTAAGATTTCGTTGATTCTGTCACCAATCTTGTTAAGCCACTCTACATAGCCTGCCTTAATATCCCCCGGCATTTCATCAAACATCTCTTCAAAGATCATCTCCCTAACTTCTGGAAGTCTTATTTTTTTACTCTTCAGCTCATCTCTGCGCTTCTTTACCTTTGCCTTAAAATCATTATCAACAATGTAATCAAGAATTGGTATCAACGCATCCAGAAGCTCTCCTAAAGAAATATCATCCTTAATCTGGTTCAAATGATAGTGAGCCTCTTCAGGTTCAAGAATCTGATCTAATACCTTCTCATCAAAAGCCTCAATTGTATCTTCCGTATCACAGTCATTTCTTCCAAACAAATCCATAAGAACTGTTAAAACCACCATATGAATATCCTTGCTAGCATAATCCTTCTTAATAATCTGAACTGCAAATGTTTCGTCGTCTACAATTCTCTCATCAAAGCAAAATTCACATGGAATAATTGTGGTCTGGCTCTTTTCACCAATACCAATCTTCATATACGGAATAAGACGATGATTCATTAACAAATAAATGAGTGTACTCTTGCCTGAGCCCGAAGGCGCCACAACTACAAGCTGTGGTGCTGAGCTCTTACGCTTAAGTGCTGACAACGCTGTTACCTTATTATTTCTAACTTCATAAAACTTCATAATCCTTTACCTACCTTTCATTAACCAATTGAATAAGTGCAATCGCCATAATATGTAACTTCATACTTACCAAGAGAACGTACACCGTTCTTTTCTTCTAACATTGCTCTTACCTTATGCTTCCAGTCGTCAATACCATTATCAACACAGTAGTCCTCGATTAAATCGTAGATCTCCTGCAACTGATACTTCTTACCTAAAACTAAACGATCCATTAATTCGTAAACCATACTGATTTCTCCTTTTCATACATGTTAATAGTAACTTTGTTATGAAATTTAACTCTTATCCGGACATAAAAATACCCCCTTGCTAGATAGATTTACAGTAAACCAATCCAACAAGAGGGTACAAAAAAACTGTGCAACTATGCACAGCAACATTCGTATCTCCACGTCTGTCGCATACATATTTCAACGGAATTCGTTAAAACGATATAAGGACCTGATTATCAACTCATCGCCCCGATGGAACGCATCTTGTTGGTCAGCTTTCTATATTCTTGTCTTTAGACTATCAAACCTTTTCACGAAAGTCAATATGTAATTTACGTTTTTTATTTTTATTTAGCTACGGATGCTGGAATCAATTGATATTCGTGATAAGCCCCCATAAGCAACAGCACTACCCCACCTGATTATTTCACATCAGTAGCACCAGAGCTAAGCTTTGCTTAGCTCCACTGGTTTTTAGAATCGAACCATCGGTTCGCTTTATATATCAAAAAAACCTACACTTTTGCAATACGAAATGCAGGTTTTTCCATATTTTCAAGGATATTAAGGAATCTTAAAATCAGATAGCAGGTTTAAGAGAGGGATACTCGTAACTATTTACATACATATATTCAGGTGCACAGTCAATCTCCTCATCCAGCCAGGTAACCACTCCATCTACTACTTTACAATTTTTAAAAGTATCTTCATCAGACAATGGTTTATAGGCAGATCCTGTTAAGATAGATGCGTCAAAAAGCCGCTGTTCTCCTGTTGAAAATGTAAGAATCATCATCATATCATCCAATGGTTTAACAGATACTACTTGGATATTTTCTGACTTTTCATTAGCATATACAATTCCATTTAATACAAACATCCCCCCCTACTGTAATGGTTTAAATTTGCAAACACTCTTTTCTTTCCTACTTTTTGAAATTATATCATTTAAGATAAGTCTCTACAAGATACTTTAGATTTTCTTTATAGAACTTCACTATTGGAAGTTAACATTTAATAACCAACCTACGATACTATACTATTCTTCTTCGTCCTCAAAAGCCTCTTCACTTTCTTCAATCCGCAATTCCAAATAGTCCTTGATTGCCTGTTTAACGCCAGATATGTCTCGAATAATAGATTTTCCCGCTTGTATATTTTCTTTGTAAAACGACAAATATGCAGTTCTCTTTTGTGCCTTGCTGCTTTTATTACATTTTGGCAATTTTACTGAATCCGGAATCAGGAAAGTTTCAATGCTATTTTCTATATCTTGCAATAACTCTTGTCTGTTTAATATCAGATGGTAACTCTGAAACCAATACTGTTCTTTTGTTAAAGTTTTTAAATAAGCCACTTCATCCTCAGAAAACAAATCATCCTGTAAATAATAAGCAATTAAAATTTGATTCCTAGATTTTGAAACAAGTCCTGAATATTTCTGAATGATATCATTAAACCCCAAGAGTGAAATTGCATAAAAATAGTACAATTGCTCCTCATTGAAACTCTTTAACAAGCACTCTTTGTAACGAACCTCAAAAAAGCGATGCATTTTTTGATTATCAAATGCCTGCATATCAGCAAAACGATCTGTTGCATATAACATTGATTCTGGAGAAAACTTTAGCAAGAAACATAATTGATGATAATCATATTCCTTTACTTGAAATTTATCCAATTTCAATTCTCTAAAGTACCTGATTTTAAAAACATTATTTACAAATACCTTTTTCAATTTGTCATCATCTAACTTGGACATGCGATAAACCATTTGATTGATAAAATAGAGTTTATTGTTATCCTTGTTCGGGTTAAACCGTATATTGCAATGTGCAATAAGCTTTTTCCAATAACGTGCTACCAAATTATGATTATTAAAAGACTCATATGTCCATATTGCCTTTTTATCACTCCGCTCCAAATCATGCTCTTCAATTGCTGTATCAAAAATTTCGATTATTTTATCATTATCTTTTTCATTACAGAAGAAATAAAAATCATCTGAAAAATATGAAAACTCACAATCTATTCCAGCATCCACAATGCTTTGTTCTATCAGGTGGCTGATTTCTGAAAGCTTTTTTTCTGCAAAATACAATGATATATAGTTCCCCATCAACAAACCATTTGTTTCTCCACAATTCAAGTTTGACAAGTAACGTTCTTCGTGACCATTGAAATCAATTTTATGTGTATATATTCTTCCATAATACTCCTTGATATCCAGTCTTATTAGATTATCATAAATACATAGATTATTAAAATCATTCTCTAACTGAAAATCATACTCACCTGCCGCAAAATCCCCTGTCTCAATATTTGCTGATAATCTTTTATGCGCACTATCCATGTTTTGAATTTTATCAAAATATGGCATATTTTTAAAATGATGATATGCAGCTACCAAATTGAGTATATTGGGCATTTTTAATGTTCTATATTTATCACCGTCTTTATGTATTCTGAAGGCAACTGGTTCTGCCCAATCTAGAGAACCAATATCAAAAGAAGAGATGTTATTTGGGAAAATCAACCCATCAATGTTCAAAAAGTGTTTAACTGGATTTTTAAAATTATATATATTATTAAGTTCCATTTGTCCCCTTACTCCATTACATATTCTTGCCTATATTAACCTACATCATTAATGACTCATTTCTCTTCATCCGAAGTAATTCATTATCTGATAAAATTCCTCTTTCATTCAATGAAATAGCAAGAATTATATATTCTACAAGAAAGATGTTCATATATGTAATATAAGATTCTTGATCTGCATATCTACTATTGAGTCTTGATGCTACACTACCATGAAAATTGTTACACCTTGATGCATACAATATGCAATATACTAAAAATTCCAGTCTTTCCTTATCTGTTAAAATAACAGATGTTGTCTGTGATGTAGCATTTTTCAAGGTGATATTGACACTCATTCCTGTCATTAAGTTCTTTAATTTCAACGCAAGACTGTAAATAATTTTTCTACTCTTATCACAATTTGAAATATTCAATTTTACAAAATTTCCATTTAGTCCAGGAGCAGTTACTTGTTCATATGCTTTCCCATAAGAATCAGCAATGACATTATAAAGATTTTTGAATTTTTTTACAAATGTAGTATACGAACTGCTTGCATATTTATCTGCAAACCCGGCTTTTTTAATAACGTGTCCCTTTAAAATATACGACGCTGCATAATGATACGATTTTGTAGATATCTTATCATAGTATTTGTCAAGGTATACACCATATTTTCCATACCGTAAATGAATATGCTTTAATAAAACATCAATTCCCTTTGTATCGCTTAATCGGAGAAAATTTCCATCGCTCAATAGATATTGGTTATATGAATTATTAATGGCTTGCCAGCAAAATAATGATGCCAAATCTGGTCTTTCTGGCAGACAATAATAACAATCCATCAATTGCGTAAGTATTTCATACGGTGCAATATGCTTATTAATTTCCCATGTCGTATCATATAATAACTCCAATTCATCCATTACATTGTTTGAAACCCTTTGAATCATCTCCAGATGACGATTTTTTGAATATTCTTTAGTTAGCAATAATATTTGTTCCATTACAAAAACTCCTTAGTTTTATTCTTTATAAATGAATAGTCCATAATTGATCTGTTCATTCATAAAATATTACCGAAATACTCCTTTACTAAGTCCTTGTGTGTGAAATAAGTATTTAAAAGTTTTTTAATTATCTTTTACCTTCCTTGCCATCTCAGAATACATATACAGCGCATTCATCAGATTCTTTAATTCTATTGATGAGTCTTTATCGTTTGCAACGCTGTATGCATAGCTTAACGGGCCATAATTAAGCTCTATGATTTGTGAGCTGTCCATACCTGTAACCCTGCATGCATAGTTCTTATTCAGGCTGCATGCCATTATTCCGCTTATATCTACACAGTATACTCCGCCGTCTGAGGCTTTTTAGGCGTCAGACTGACCTTATAGCCATCTGTATCTATATAGCTGAACTTATAATTATTAATATCACTGCCATTATCTAAAATGAAATAATGTCTTACCGTCATCTCAGACTTACATATCAGGGAGCTTCCGTAATATGACAGTCCATTATTCTGACCATTTGCACTACCCGCTTTAATAACAGCCTTATATGCATCAAAATCAGCCGCATCTACAGCCTTATCGGCATCGCTTAAAATACTATTTGCCGGCTTGTCAGTGTTATATTTAAAGAAGGTCTGCGCTGCAGCTCCATAGTTTAAGAGCGCCTTCACCAGCTTAACTGTTTCTGCCGGATACTCGTTTGATTTTGACAGGAGCTCGCTTGCACATTCCTTTACACTGTAGGAATACTCTTCCTTGGTATTGTTATCAATCACTATTCTTGTCTCGATGGTATCTGACATCTGTGCCGCATTCACAGGACATGAGAACTTGTATAAGGTTTTACCGTTCTCATTTACCTCAGCGTATCAGGCTTATCATGAATTGAACAATTCCATCACCGTAACAGTATAGCTGGGATTTTCTAAAATCCATACGGATTATCTTTAAAATAAATATGTAGATTGGTATGTCTGTTCAAAGAATTCAAGCCATTCTTTATATAACGCCAAGAACTTGGATAACTGCTTGGAACACCATTTACAACATACTGATTCAAGTAGTCAATAAACACTTCTGGCTTATTTAAAAACAACCCAGCGAATTCATCAGCACGCTCTTTCTTTTCTTCATCTGATAAATTTTGTTCATCATACAAAGCATGATCTAAATTTGATGACATGAAATAACATTTATAAGGTATATCCTTAATGCAATCAAGCTGAAGAAGATATTCCATTCTTCTAGACTTCATTTCATTTCTGTCAATAATCTTCTGCCGATTCTTACAAGAAATTGTACTTTCTGTATAATAGAATTCTTTTGTATCTCCCTGAACAATAGCTGTTTCTGGTACATAAGTTCCATCCGTATCAAACACCTGAACAATCTGCCATATATCTGATTTACGAAGTTTTTTATCATCCATGTAATTCTTTACCAATGAAAAAATAACATTTTCCAAATCTTCATCTTTAATAGCAGCATCACTGGTAATATCTCCCTGCGTAACTTCTACGTTAATATTTTTATTCTTATATATTTTACGAAATATATTTTCTAATGCTGTTTTATCTGTATTGCCTTCAACAATAAAGATTACTGTCTTTCTAGTCATTGAACATCACCTCTTTCTAGTCATCCTCAGAATGCTTATTCAACAATTCTTGGATTTGAGATGAAAACTTCAATTTTGATTTTGCATCTTTTCGGCTGGCTTTTCTAAATGCATATCCTATAGATTGAAGATCTGTATCATCATATAACTCTTCGTTCTGTCCTCCAACCACAATTGATCTTATGTAAAAATCTCTCTTGTTATTATTCTTTTCAATCCCCTTCAATCGGATATATCTGTTATTAGGATTTATGGTAGAACATACAATATTGGTATTATCTAATTTTTCCAATATACGTAAATTATGCGATGTAAAAATCAGTTGTCCTTTTGCCTCCTGGTTAAGCACACCTAAAATTTCTCCTAATAGGTATTCAAAGATTCCTGCATCTAGTTCATCCACCACAAGACATATTTCTGGTGAGTTATAAAAAGCAATCAAATAATTTAATAACGATACAATCCTCTTAATACCCTCTGATTCGTATTTCGTTAAGAAACGTTTTTCATTTCTCAAAGAATATACATCAATCTGAATAATTCTTTTTCCTTCATCATTTATTTCATCGCTTGTTTTCTGAATTTCAATCTGGAGATTAGGTATAATTGCTTTTAACGCAATATTAATTGCCTCAGTTGCATGACAAAGCTGATTATACATATCTTCATCAATATCTGCATGACCGGTCATAAACATTGGAAGACAACCTTGCATAATTATATTCCCTGTCTCACTATGGATATTAACTGGAATAACACGATTATTATTTATCGCGCCCAACTGATTAACCTTTACTACCTGAAAATATAATCTACCAAAATCAAATAAACTGTTTATAATATCTGAAAAAATTGTTTCCTCTTCCTCATACTCATTTTCTGAATTCTTTATAGTCGCAATGAGTAAATCATTAAAGAAAACAGAAGTTTTCTTCTGTGCACATACAATCGCCAATTTTTGTGCTTGATTAGCTTGACTTAAAAAGTTCATATTAGGAAATGCTTTTAAATGATCTGACTCAAATGTTGCAGGAGATTCGAACAAAATTGCTTCTGTGTTGTAATACTTATTCTCAAACGAAAAAGCTCTACGTGTTTTCCATGTTTTGCCTCTTCTCCAATATACTAATTCTTCATGTACAATCTGAATACTTTTATCAGACACTGATTTTACTAGACCAAAGCTATACTGAACCTTATATTTTTTCCCATTTTTCTGAACAAAGAAAGTGGTTGTCATTTTTGTTCTTTTATCATCATCAATAAGCCCTTCAACTTCTGAATACTCGATTGCGAGACCACTTAGAACGCAACGGAGAATATCTAGCGCTTCTATCATTGCTGTTTTGCCAGAACCATTTTGCCCATAAATACCCACAATATCATTTTTCTCAATGGATGCATTCTTTTCAACACAGCCATAGTTCATGTACTTAATCTCACCGTATTGGACATTCTTAAAATATTCTAATTCTGTTTTAATTATCCTAACCATAATTCGTCCCCTTTTGCATTTACGATATTAAGTTTATTACCGACTATGAAAATGCATATTCATGCTTTGATATTATACATCAATTCCGACATTTTGTCCACATCTAAAAATTATAAGCAACATTTCCTACTATATATTATTATGTCCCTTCTCTTTTTATTTATTCTTCATTTCATGAAAAAATCTCCAACCTATTTAATTTTTTTGTAAATGTATATTTTGTATTAGTTCCTTCTATTAATGTATATTTTTTGCTTAAACTTTACAAACGCTTAAATATATTGCTAATTTCTATTCTTAGTTCCATATGGACGTCCATTTCTCCAGAAAAAAGCTTCCTTTTCTCTAGCATACTCTTGTTCCTTTTGAAAATCTGATTTATCATGAATGCATACAAATTTCAATGCACAGTATTCCTTTGCTATATATGGGTACAAATAATCTTGTACCTGCCAAGGCGCATAAGAAAATCCACAATAAACATTATTATAGTTTTTATACTTAATCGTTCCATTTTCTCTAAAACTAACAAAATGCAATCGCCCCAAATCATTAATAATTTCCGAACCTATATCTTTGTTCTTACCAACTAGTAAGCATGAATACTTTTCCTCTGCTTTCTTTTTACCATGCAATGCCCAAATACCTTCTTGTCTGATATACTCAGTCTTAAAATTCACTATTACTTTTTTATCAACTTCCTCATAAATAATTTCATTACTTTTCACATCATCGCTCCATATAATTATTTTCTTAACATTATCTATCCATTTTCGCTCTCACATGCTGGTCCAGATACTACTCCCAACCGGCAAAACTTCATACTAATAAATTTATTATTATTCCAAGAATCATTCCTAAAATCAAAAATGCCCACTTCATGATTTTGGATATTTTTAATCTATACTCCAAATCTCTACAATACATCCTGGTATTAGCTAATTCATAATTAATTTCAAATGATGTCTCATCATTATGTTCATTTGAGATACTATTTGACAATTCCATCAACTTCTCAACATATAAAGCCCTATCTATTTTTCATTGAGAGCAGGGAAACTTCCATCTGTCCCATTTGTGATCATCCACTGAAAGTATGCAATATTTAATTTTTGTATCTAGTAGGTCTATACTCCTTACCATTCCAAGTTATTTGAACTCTTGGGCATTCAAATGCTTCTGGATTTCCTTGTCTCAAATTTTCAACCATATTGAAGTCTCCATTACACGAAAAAATATTTCTATCACTTTCAAAAATGCTGACTGAATTATAATATTCAATCCTTTCCTTCTGAGTCAAGGATAAATATTTTCTCTCATATGATATGAGGTTTTTATGATATGAGCCTTCGTACATGAGTAACACATGCATTGGTGAGAGTGGAAAGAACACCTCCACACCTTCACTTCTGATTCCTGCCATTGACATAAAAGGGTGATTTACGTGAGGTACGGTTCCAATTGGACTATCAGAAGTATAAAATGGTATCCCTGTGCGATTGATTCCTAGAATCCAAATCAAATTATGAAACCCTTCAGCCAATTCCATAATTTGTTCAACGTCTAATAGCATATTACCATGGATATTTTTTTCTTCGCCTTGTTTTATAATATATTTGTCTATTACATCATGAGTTACATCGATTTCCTTAAGCACTTGATGAAGACAATCTGATGAATCCGCCACCGCCTTTCTAACAGAATCAGTCCTTATATATTGAAAGGCAAGACAAATTGCGAAATTCACCTTATCCATTTCTGAAATAAAATAACAATTTTTTTCATACCATGGCGTTGCGTGCTCTGCTTTTGAAATAATTTGATTAAGTAGTTCAGAAAAAAGATTTTCTACATGTCCTCCTAAAAAATGTTCAATAAACTGTGAATCACTCTCTGGATCAATTCCAATTCTCTTTAACAGGTCCGCCTGAAGCGTTGATAAGCACTCTGAATCAATATCGTAATAATACCTTTTACATGCTACATCAGCAATGCTATTATATCGTGTGTTGTTAAGTTCTTTATCATAGACTACTATTTTTCCCTTTTCATTTTTCCATCTTTTCAGATAACATTGAGGAACGTAATGCTCGTTCTTTGTCTTTCCTGCCAATTTAATCTCCCTCACTCTTCAAATTCTTATCTTTGATAATACAGTGTTCTCGTAATTGCTTTTATCACATTGCTAAACGTATAAGTTTACTTCTTTCTCTCTGATTTACTTATCTAACCATTCATTTTTAACCTCGTTCCAGATTTCTCCGGAACACAATTTCTCCCATGCATCTACACCTGCACCACAGTATTTCGGTTTCCACAATTTCAAACGATATGCAAGAGCAGCACATGCTTTCTGTGCTGCAATCTGTTCCTTACTATAAGATTCCAATTGCGAGAATGTGAACAAATTGCCATCCAGCTCTCGAACTATCTTTGCTGTAATTAATCCTGAATGTTCATAGACCAGATTATGAAGTATCCAGATTACAGACACAAGTCCAGTAGTCTTGCGATAGTGAAACAGATTCAGCAATTCCTTCAATAATTTCTTTGCTGCAGAGGATTCTGGATATTTTTTCATCAGAACAGAAGCGGCACGAAGCGCATCTATAATGGCGTTCTCATTTTCCCCACCTAAACTGGTTCGAATATCTGCCACAAATGCTTCTAACTCATCATCTTTTAAAAGATATAGCTCCAACTCACTGGTTGCAACTCCATATTCCTTCATTTCATTACACATATTACGAATATCAGCCTTCGATTTCTCCCCCAAAGGTACTGTCAAGCTATCTATAAGTGCAGATAAAGTCCGAATCATCCCTATAGCGCGAACCTCAAATTCCTGATATCCTGCGTTGCTGAACATCGTTTTCTCCCTCGTAGCATTCTTATCTAATTTTCCATGCAGTACCGGCCAATATCCGATAATATTTTGAATAAGCACCTCTGCTTCTTCCAAGCTCCAATATCCGTTCTCCAAAGCAATACACAAGCTTCTGAGTTCATCCAAATATGTGATACTTCCCATAGAAATTCTCCAACCATCCTCATCTTTAAACTGTTCTGATAAGGTCTGATTCAGGAAAAATGCCTTCACTGACTTGCGTAGTTCGTTTCCCCCTATTGCCGGCATCTGCTCATAGAAGAAAAGGTGCATATTCGGAAGATTCGGTAAATTCGTTTTTTCATCAACATACTTCCACAAAAGCTTTCCATATGCTGCCTGCTGTTCTTCCGTTAAAAGTCCCAAACCCTGTAGTGTTTCCAACCTTGCTACCTTCGTTCTCCATTTGTAAAGTGTATCTGGTTCTGATAACAGGTACGCAATGGTTTCTTCCTTTACCTTGCAATAAGGAAGCTTTGACCTTGTATCCTCTTTGCTGAAATAATAGTCAAAAATATCAATTGCATCCTGATGTCCCATCAAATTTTGGTGTTCATAGATTTTTGTTGTCAAAAGCTCCCCTAGCATGCATGCCTTGTTTTTCTCAGAAATCTGTTTCAAAAGTCCCACAAGAAGTCTTGCTGTCGGAAATGACTGTGGTAAAACCGGAATCTCCATCAGCTTTTTAATCATACGGAGACCTTGCATCTGCACCTCATCCGAACATCGGCTTATAAATCGTAATAAAAGCTCCGGAACATTCTGAACAATCGCATTGAGAAGTGCATTTTGTCCAGTATCATCATCATCTCCTAATTCCTCAAGATTTGTCTCTAAAACCCGAATCAAGTACATTGCACATGCGTTACAAGTTTCATAATCTAATGTTCCTATATGTTCGTGTGATATAAGTGATTTTACCGTTTCACTTCTCGTTCCTCGTACAAGCATCGTAAGTGCCACATGATAACTGATATCCAAAAGTGCCCGAAACCATACCCGTTCCATAGAACTGACCATTGTAACCAGTCCACTGCTTAGCGGCAACGCCAGTCTATCCATTATACGATAAAACACATAGGCTTCCTCACATACATCACTTCCACACATAAATGTGTATGATACGCGATTCAACTCAAACGGTTCCGATTTACTGAATTTCTTATCCTGCCAACACATCAATGCCTGTTGTACAATATTGACTTCAGTCTCCCAATGGAACAGATTCTCACACGCTTCGATTCTTCTGATGACGGTATCAATTGTTTCCTGCTGCGTTTCATATGTATGTTCCAAACGCGCAACAGCTTCCATGCTCAGAAGCTGTAATTGCAAAGATGCTGCATACAATGACATTAAATAAATACGATAAGCCATTTCAATATCCCCACGAATCTCTTGCAACAATTCTTTCTGCATATCTGCGATTTCGTGAAGTGCCTCATTTTCCATTCCACACTCTGATAAAAGACCTGCCTTTTGTAGGCGTGGTGCAAAGGACATTGTTGTAAAACGACACTTTGCCAATTCTCTTCTCAGCCTTGAAATGTTCCGTTCCGCATATGCCATCTTTGCACGCTCTATTTTTAGCTCTGCCTCTCCATCAGTTCCATTTTCGCGATACTGTTCTAGGATATCAAACATTTCTTTCCATTGGTCAAAATCGCCGTCTTCCCGATATTGCCGTAACAGTGCTTGTCCAATATAAAACCATTGTTCCATCCATGGTTGTTGTCCCTTTTGCCGTATCTCTTGATAATATCTGCACCATACCTCTGCAAGCTTTTGCTTTTCATATGAGCCATACCCACATTGGCACTGCTCCAGACGCCACATAAATTCATAGCAAAAACGTAAAGCATCCCCCACCTGCATTGACTGCAAACAGGTCAATAACATACCCGTTTTACTGTACATTTCCAGAGTCTGTCGAATACCGTATGGTGCAATATACCAGCCTGGATAAGCTTTTCTCTCATTCTCCCACACTTCTGTTAATCGTATCACATCTTTAATTTGTTCCTGCGGTGAAGTCTTCATTGTGAAACTACATAATCTGCTAAGCTGCCACTTCAATTCTTTTGCATTGCGTTCGAATTCGTAACCGAAAATAGCTGTCTGTGTTATCTTATATGTACTATTACGAGATGTTTTTTCCTGACGACTGTGTAACTGTTCCTCACGCATTTTCTGCAATGCTTCAGAATTTAACATTACAGCCTCCATAACCTTGGTGATCTGAACGCCCATTTCCTGAATATCACCACAGATAATTTCTGTATTATCTCTTGTTTGTTTCATATATGAACTCATACAAATAGACCGAAAATGTTCTTTTATCTCGTTCTCAATAATCTTACAAAAGTGTTTCTCACATATTTCTTTGTTCTTTGCATCCATTTCATTTCCACTCAATAAATGTCTAACACATTGCTGCAGCGTATCAAGCCATGAAAATTCGTCACATTTCATCATATATTCCGCAACAACTTTCATATTTTCCTCACAAAATATAATTCTGCGCAGTTCACTTTCCTCTGAGCCATCATATTCATAATTGCCAATATCCTTACCGGCATTTACAAATATCTGAATCATTTCTTTATTTTGTATATATCCTTTCGCTATATATCCAATCCATTTCGCTGGTGTTGATTCTGTTAACCCTGTAATCGAATCTATTCCATTCATAACTTCTGTTACTTCCACCCAATCACCTTCTTCTTTGTTACTTGACTTCTTTCTGCAATTTTTTCTGCAATGCAAACAGCCTGCTTCGAAGTAAAGCAATATACTTCCATTCAGGATTCAATCTGGAAATATATGTAACAATCTCATGTAGCTTTTCTACAGATTGTAAGGCAATTGAAGGATTGTCCATTTTTTCAACCGCGTTGATACATACTTTAATCTCATCAAAATCCCATCTCACACGATTCTTTTCTGTACAGAAAGAATTCAATATTTCATCTAATATATTTAATACTTCCTTTTCACCCATCATCTGTTTAGAATCATTATTTTCTAATAATTTTCTTATTTCCAATAGTGCTTGCATTTGTTTTATGCCAATTTCACAATTCAATATTATCTTGTGGACATCAGGATATGCTATAGCTTCATTAGCTATTAAAATCTGTTCTGCCTCACATAACTCATTTTTCAAACAATCTATTGCGTGCTGGATTTTATCTTCAGTATCCCATTCTAACCTTGCGTCAATATCTGATGAATTCTCCATCCATGCATCTCTATACGTTCTCATTGTTTTCCAACCTGACATATTATAATAATAAACTTGTGCCGTTAAAAGCTGATTTTTCCATCCCTGTGCTCCCATTATATCACTCCCATCCATCTCTTTTAATACTCCATATACATCAGAAAATAATGTACATGGTGGTTGATGGTTAATCATTACACGATTATCACATAAGTTCATTAACTCATGCACAAGTTGTTTTCTATGCAATGATTCTTTCATTTGCGCTATTGTTTTCCTAACAAGGCGATTCTTTGTATCCATATCTGTATCATTTCCATTCCCCAATATTCCTCGAATTCGCAAATATCCTTCATACTTTTCGTTAAGCGGAAGTGAATGTTCTGCATCATATATACATTTTTCATCATCTGTTCGATATGAAACAACGTCCTCACTTATACTACTTGAGCATTGTAAAATATGATCAGCAAATATGTATCTTTGTTCAACCTGATAATCATCATAACGATATTGCTCATTTCTTCCCCACAAGTGCTCTGTTAATACCGATAATGCATATGTTTTCTCTGATAATGGTTCGTACAGATTGTTCTCCACATATTTCTTGACGCCGATTTCAAAAAGCTTCGTAAACTCATCTGACATAACAACCTGCATCCACGAAATAATAAAAATTTGATGTGTAGCTTGTATCCAGTTCAAATATCCCTGCTTATCTTCGACATACGTATCTACTATCCGTTTTCTTTCTTCAATTTTCCCTGCAATTGCAATATAATTTCTTGGATTCGCAAGAGATCCTCGAAAAAATTTTTCTGCCTTTTCCCACCTTGCCTTCTTTTTTTCAGTTTCGCCACTATTAATACTGCCTCCAGATGTTTTCATCATTGTTTCGGTTATTTGTAACATTCGCAAATCACTTTCAAAGCATTCATTAAAATACACAATCTCCTTATCCATATTGAAATCATACTTATTCTTTAGCTCCTGCTGTATTTCATCACAGCTTGCCTCCCTCAAAACCATAATTTCTGTAATGAATTTGTTTGCAGCCTCCTGTGTGATAATTTCATTGGATATCAGCTTCTGATAATCTGCCAAAAAGATTACCATTGTTCTTGGGAAAGTTGAAATCTCCTTAATGAATTGTAAATACTGTTTTGCCTTCTCCACTATGCATCTTTCGAGATCATCTACAATAATTACCAATTTCTGTTCTTTAAATGCCTTCTCAAAAATTTCATTAAGAACTATTTTCTGATTGCGGTAATCGGAAGCTCCAGCAGAAAATATCTGATTGAGTAAATCATTCTTGCCAAACAAAACCTTACTAAAAGCCGAAACATATTTGTGCCATTCACTATTGAATCCAGTATAATATCCGCGTTCATCCAACAGTTCCGAGATACAGTTCAAAACATACTGATACAACTTCTGCTGATCTTCCATATCCATAGCATTAATCGTCAGAATTGGATATTCATCCAACTCATCACAAACTTTCTCTATGAAAAAAGTTTTTCCACTTCCCCATGGTGCTGAAACACAAATTGTCTCCATGTCATCGTCTTCACGGATTTTTTTCACCAGTTGATTTCGCTGTTCTTCCCTTGAATGGTATAATTTTTCCCCTGGTTCTGTTTTATCCTTATATTTCTTGTTTTTTCTTAAACTCACAGAGGCAGCAAGCATGCTGACAAGCAATAGGAATCCCATCCCCCACATTTTCATTCCTGAAATATCATCACTTACAAGAATTTCTAAAACAATCAACAGAAACAGGATTTTATTCACAAACCTTATCATTGAAATCACAATACTAATTCGATTTTTGTATACCAAAAGCATCCCTGCGAAAAGACTTAACACAATAGAAAGTGCTACATCAAAGCACTGCTTTGCTATATTTATCTTTTCCAGAATTCCTTCATCCGCCAATATCCCCTTGTTACGAACCAGGAAAGCTAATATTATGAAAATAGCTTCATATATAAAGTACCTTTTATTTTTCGATTGCACTCTCTTCATTAGTCTCATTCAAACGCCACCTGCTCCTCAAAATAAATCATCTTTGTACCTATTCTACCCAATGCTATCAAAACTCTGAACTCTCCCACAACAACGAAACATTCTCGTATTCCATAATATAACGCTGTTCCTGCAAATTGATTTCTTCCTGCTCTTCTGTTGTGAGCTGTTCCAATAGCTCATTATATTCATTTTTGCCGTCATCCCTTGTATAACTGTACACAGTAATACGCTTCCAGGAATTCAACAGATAATCAAATAAATCAGATGCGCGATGGAAAAACGTCTGATTGTTGAAACCAATATTCTCGTCATACCACTCTAATACCAGGTATCCAAATGGATATGCATCTACAACACAAAAATCAGTTTGTGATTCTATAAAATCTGAAAATATCCTTTTTACATCCAAACAATGGGTACATTCCGCCTTTGTGATTAATTCCATCTACTGTCTTTTCCTTTGCCTTTCATTTAAACTATCTATTATCAGTATACTCTCATAAATTCTGTCATGGCAACCATTTTAATAGTTACCATGACAGAGCATTTTTTATCCATCTACCATCACTCGTCACTTCTCCCGGTAATGGCTATCCAGAAAGTTTAACCTGAATCCGTGAAGTTCACTCTTTAATAAGTCCAACCTGCCAAAGGTAAGTTGGTTTCATGATTGGAGTATACTTATATGACATTTTCAGTGCCAGTGCTGGGAACAAAAGCAGTCACTCAAGTAAAAAGGGGGCACGTCCTCCAATTGTGCCCTGACCGATCATACAGAGAATGTTATATGCAATCATCCCCAATTCGAGTATCAGTGCATTGGTCGCGAACTTTCCGGTTGGAAGCCGCTCCAGATCCATGTCAGTTTTTACCTCACTATGAAACTGCTCACAT